>Ga0265324_10000192_pt1 | contig 46986 bp, 40 predicted proteins | sample 41419metaG_FD_198634 | JGI IMG/M metagenome (GOLD analysis project Ga0265324, IMG submission 198634) | Rhizosphere microbial communities from Carex aquatilis grown in University of Washington, Seatle, WA, United States - 4-14-19 metaG | ecosystem: Host-associated > Plants > Roots > Rhizosphere...
TCTCGCGGCCAGCTGCCCGATGGGACCCAGCCCCACGACGGCCACCTCGTCGCCCGAATGGGTCCTTGCGCAGGAAACCCCGCGGTGGGCGATCGCCGCGAGCTTCGTGAGGGCGGCGCCGAGCGGAGTCACGCTGTCCGGGAGCGCGAACACCTTCGACTCGGAGCAGACCGCGTGGGCCATGTGCGCCCCCCAGAGGATGGGATGACCGGCGCTTTCCGATCCCTTGCAGAAGACCAAGGTCCCCTCGCGAAGCACGGCGCCCTCACCGCGGGCCACGACCCTTCCGACCAGGGAATACCCGGGAATGAACGGGAATATGCCGCCCGGCTGCCTCCCCGAGAGGCACCGCATCTCCGTCCCGGGGCTTATCGCCGAGTACAGGGACTCTACGAGGACCTGGTGCGGACCGGGGTCGGGCACGGTGGTCTCCACGAGACCGACCCGGTCTATCCCGGACATGAGGAGTGCCTTCGTCTTCATCGTTCGAGTTGGGGTCACACCTTAGCGCCGCGCCCCACAATCCGTGAGGATAATTTCGGGGTCGACCAGGATCTTTTCGACATGGCTCCCCGCAGGTCCCCGGCCGTGGGGCTTCCGGCGTCATGGCGCCCTGGCCGGCAGCACAGGGGTCTTTGATCTGCCGAGGGGATCGGCCCGCGGGCAAGGCCGAGGCCAAGGCTTCCGGGCACCACCTCCGTCTATCGACTGTCTGGATCACGTCACTGTCCCTCCCGCGGGAGACGCCGGACCACATCGCCGAGTACCGAATTGAAGTGGAGCCCTGAGGTCCGGGTGACCCCCCAAGGCGATCGCATGCCGGCTCGGTCGCGCCGGGATGCGTAGTTCTACCCAGCCCGGGGCCCAAATTTTGTAAGGAGTTGGTGGTTTATGTGATCCATTTGGGGAAAAGCCGGGGTAATCGGGGCAAGAGCAGCGGCTACTAAACCGGGCCCAAGGCCTGCCGATCATCAAATCAGTATCGAAATCCCAAGTCCTCCCATGGGAGGATCCCCCCCCTCCACTTATCTCATGAAGAACCGAGACTCGTCCGAAGGAATCCTTCGTTCCGCGGTGCCTGACCAGGCATCCAGCACCATCCGCTACGAGGGTGCGAAGGAAACACGCGTGCCCATGCCGATCGTTGTCATCGGCCTCCTGGCAATCGGCGCCGCACTCTTTGCGGCCCGGCACCTTCTGGGGCTCTAGGACGAATCCGCGCCTTCTTTACATCGCCAAACGGCGCTCGGCGAACGGTTGAAGTCTGGCTTGATCGGCTCCCAAGGCGGGAGGGCGACGCAATTGCGCATGTCTGGCCCGGCTCGAGGGACACCCAAACCAGGGTGTTATTTATTTATAAACAAGCAATTGCGTGATCAACGGTAGGGCGGCTGAAGGGCCGTTCCTGCGGGCTCGAGGCGGACGCGGCCCATCACCATTAAACCCGATTCCGGGAGTTGCCTCGGATCCCGGGCTTTGCATTGTGCCGCGTTGCCGAGCGTGCCGATTCGGGTTCCCCGGTTTGCGCCGCTCGGAAGCAGATCGATCCAGCTGTCATGGCATTCCCGGAACCTGCAGGACCGCTTCCACCCGCACCAGGGCCAATCTTCTTGGGAGGATTGGGACGGTCACTTCGGCTTTGCGGCCTTGTACTTCTCTTCGGGCTGGGCGCCGGCGCGGTGCGCGCCCAGCTCCAATCATTCAGCGTGACGGGGCCGAGCACCCCGGTGGTGGGCACAACCGTGTCATTCACGGTCACTGCGCTGGATTCCAGCTCCCAAGTGGTGACCTCGTACACCGGGCCGGTGCACTTCACGATAACCAATGGGGGCACTGTGCCTTCCAACTCGTCGCTAACGAATGGCGTGGGCACGTTCTCGACGACGGTATCTGTGGTTGCAGGGATGCCCCATCAAGTGACGGTTACGGACACCCTAGGCTCGGGAAATACCGGCACCTGGACCTTCACCTCCGTCAGCGGGCGCTTGGACCACATGGACGTGGCCATGAACAACAATTCCGTTACGGCCGGTCTATCGCTCACCGGCACCGCCACGGCGGTTGATCAATACGACAATGTCGTGGCCAACCACGTGGCAAGCGTGACGCTTTCCAGTTCCGACGGCGCCGCTAGTTTCATTCCGAGCACCGTCGTGGCGGTCCCCTTAAGCAACATCGCAACCTTCTCCGTGACCCTGAACACGCCGGGAACGCAGACGGTCACGGCAATCCAAACGGGTAATTCTTCGATCACGGGAACGTCCCCGACTATCACCGTCAACCCAGTTCCCACCCCGACCCCATCGCCCACGCCGACGCCTTCGCCGACACCAACTCCTTCCCCGACGCCGACCCCGTCGCCTTCTCCCACGCCCACCTCGACGCCGTCGCCGACACCCACGCCTTCTCCCACACCGACACCGACTCCCTCGCCGACACCAACGCCTTCCCCGACTCCAACTCCGTCGCCCACGCCGACACCGACGCCGTCCCCTACGCCCACTCCGTCCCCGACACCCTCGGTTTCGCCCACTCCCACGCCGACTCCTTCTCCCACACCTACACCGACCCCGTCACCCACTCCGACGGCGACCCCGTCGCCGACCCCCTCGCACACCCCGTCACCGACCCCCACGCCGACCTCCGCTCCAAGTCCAATACCGACGCCGACACCCAGCCCCACGCCCACCCCGACCAGCCCGCCCGTGTATACCGGACAATACTTTGGCACGCTCACCAACGGTCAGGGATACTGGGCGATGAATGTCCTGGAGGACCGCATCGCCGAATTCATGGCCTACTTCTCCCTAACCGAAACCTTCTATTCCCAGGACCTGCAGGTCCAGGCCGACGGTTCGTTCACCGTTGGCCTGCCGAATGGGTTGGCTGGCCCGTCCGCGCGCTCGGTCGGCCCGCGGGTCGTGGGCGCGCTCTCTGGGACCATCTCCGGCGGGCAGGTCACCGGGTCGTCCTCCGGTATCGCGTTCTCCGGGGCCGTTGATCCCGCCGGGGGCCCCGATTCGGCGGTCGCCGGCTACTACAAGGCGTCGGCGCTTTATTCCGGAGGCGAAACCACCTACGCCATGGTCGGCCCAAGCGGCGAGACCCTCGCGGTCGTCGTCAATGCCTCGACGGCAGACGCGGCCACCGGGACCACCAGCGCCTCGGGCCAGTTCACGGCCACCACGTCGTCGGGATCGACGCTGAGCCTGTCGGTGGACGGCCAGTCGCTGAGCGGGTCCGTCACCCCAGCCGGATCCTCGAGCCCCATCCCCTTTTCCGGGCTCAGCGGCAACGTCGCCGCTGCATCCCGGCTCGTGAACCTCTCGGTCAGGGGCAACGTGGGCACGGGCCCCAACATCCTGATAGCGGGTTTCGTCACGGGCGGGGGCACGAAGACGATCCTTGTCCGCGGCGTCGGGCCCACCCTGGCCTCGTTCAACGTCACCGGCACGCTTGCGGCGCCGCAGCTCACGCTGCTCGGCTCCGACGGGGGCGCAATCGGGACGAATTCGGCGTGGGGCGGGTCGGCGTCGCTGAGCCGCACGTTCAGCCAGGTCGGGGCCTTCGCCCTGGCTGCGGCCTCGGCGGACTCGGCGCTCGTCGAGAGCCTTCCCCCGGGCTCCTACACGGCGCAATTGGCCGGCTCGTCAGGCGCGGGCGGGATCGGCCTCGCCGAGGTCTACGACGCGGATTCCGGATTCCCTGCGGGCCACCTGACCAACATCTCGGCCCGCGGCCAGGTCGGGACGGGCGGCAACGTGCTGATCGCGGGATTCGCGATATCGGGCAATGCGCCGGTCACTGTGCTCCTGCGCGGGATCGGGCCCTCGCTCTCCCAGTTCGGCCTCGCCGGGGTGCTGGCCGCGCCCCAGATCACCCTCTTCGACTCGGGCGGCGCCAAGATCGACAGCAACACCGCCTGGGGAGGCAGCCCCGCGCTTGCGGGGCTCTTCACCCAGGCGGGCGCCTTTGCGCTGCCGTCGGGCTCGGCGGATTCTGCGCTCCAGGAGAACCTCCCCCCCGGCGTCTACACCGTGGAGCTGAGCGGCGTCTCGGGCGCGACGGGACTTGCGCTCATCGAGGTCTACGAGGTGCCGTAGGGCGTCCGTTACCCGACCCGTCCCCCGCGGATCCCCGGGTTTTAGACTTCCAGCGGGACGGGTATGGGAGAAAAGTGGCGGGGATGCGCCCCACCCCGGTCACCGTCACTTGCTTCGCAATCGGCTGCGCCCTGACGAGCCTCCTCGGCGCGGCCCCGCCGCTGCTCAACGCCTATGCGCGCCCCGGCCTGGACCTGGACGGCAAGTGGCATGTCATCGTCGATCCCTACGACACGGGATACTACGACTACAGGCACCAGCAGCTCGACGCCTCGCCGCACCCCACGGGCGGCTATTTCCTCGACCACGAGCCGGCCTCGAAGAGCGAGCTGGTCGAGTACAACTTCGACCAGAGCCCCACGCTCGACGTCCCGGGCGACTGGAATTCGCAGGCCGAGAGGCTCTTCTACTATGAGGGCGCCATCTGGTACCGCCGGCATTTCGACTACGTTCCCTCGGCCGCCGGCAACAGGCTCTTCCTCTACTTCGGGGCAGCCAACTACCAGGCCGACGTCTACCTCAACGGGAAGAAGCTCGGCCAGCACATCGGCGGGTTCACGCCCTTTGAGTTCGAGGTCACCGGCCTCGTCAAGGAGTCCGACAACTCACTCGTCGTCCGCGTGGACAACCGGCGGTACCTGGAGGGGGTCCCGACCATCAACACCGACTGGTGGAACTACGGCGGGCTGACCCGCGACGTCCGGCTGGTGGAGACCGCGGGGACCTTCATCCGGGACTACCGCGTCCAGCTGCGGAAAGGCGACCGCGGCATGATCGACGCCACGGTCCAGCTCGACGGCGGCCAGCATCGCCAGCACGTCACCCTGACGATCCCTGATGCGCAGCTTTCCGCGGAGGCGGACACCGACGATGCGGGGATGGTCCACTTTGAGGTGCCGTCGAAGGGCATCGAGCTCTGGTCCCCCGAGCATCCCCGCCTCTACGCCGTCACGCTCGCGGCAGCCACGGACCGTATCGAGGACCGGATCGGCTTTCGGACGATCGAGGTGAGGGGGACGGACATCCTCCTCAACGGCCGCCCGGTTTTCCTTCGCGGCATCTGTCTGCACGAGGAGAATCCCCTGCGGGGCGCTCGTGCCTATTCGGAGGCGGACGCCCGCCTGCTCCTCGGCTGGGCGAAGGAGCTCAACTGCAACTTTGTCCGGCTCGCCCATTACCCCCACAATGAGCACGTGGCCCGTGTGGCGGACGAATTGGGCCTCATGCTCTGGGAGGAGATCCCCGTGTACTGGACCATCCAGTGGGGGAACCCCGACACGCTGCGCAACGCCCAGGCCCAGCTGACGGACCTCGTGGTCCGCGACCGCAACCGCGCAAGCGTCATCGTCTGGTCGGTGGCCAACGAGACGCCTGTCAGCGAGCCGCGCACCCGGTTCCTCAAGGCCCTTGTCGACACGGCGCGGGCCCTGGACGACACCCGGCTCGTCTCGGCGGCCATGGAGGTCCGGGCGGACCCGGCTGATGCCACGCACAAGATCGTCGACGACCCCTTCGGGGCCTACACGGACCTGCTCAGCTTCAACGAGTACGTGGGCTGGTACGACGGGCTCCCGGACCGACTGCAGCGCATCACCTGGACGCTCGGCTACAACAAGCCGGTGGTCATCAGCGAATTCGGGGCCGACGCGCTGCAGGGATACCATGCGGACAGCCTCACCCGCTTCAGCGAGGAATATCAGGCGGACCTCTACCGCAAGACCCTCGCCATGCTGGGGAAGATCCCGCAGTGGCGCGGCGCGACCCCGTGGATACTGTGCGATTTCCGCTCGCCGAAGAGGCCGCTTCCTCACCTCCAGGACGGCTGGAATCGCAAGGGCGTCATCGGGTCAGACGGCGAGAAGAAGGCCGCTTTCTTCGTGCTCAAGGCGTTCTACGACGAGAAGTCGGCCATTGCCCCACAGACCAGCCCTTAAACATCACCTGGCTCGATCAGCCGCGCCATCCTCGGGTCAAAGGTGAATGGCTCGGGTGAAGAGACCTCGATCCTCCTGAAATCAGGATGAGCCGGATTGAGCACGTAGTTGGTCTCCTCGGGATACAGGGCGCTCGGAACGGCAAGGATCGCCGTCCTGGCGGCCGCGACCCAGGCATCCCCGATCTTCTGGGTGCTCTCGGGTGCGGGCTCCGCACGCCAATCGGAAGTCAGATCGGGGGGGCCTAGTCGTGTCACCGCCAATCCCCCAAAGCGCAGGCCAAATCTCACATAGAGCGAACTTCGGGGAAGCGGCCTTGGAAGATGGATGAACCTCTCCTGCGCCGCCATCGCCAGGTGCTCGCTCGCATAGATAACGGGGACGCCCGATGAATTCCAGCGGCCGCCCTCGAGCGAGGCGCCGATGCCGTCGAACGACCGCGCCGACCACTTCCTGTTGTCCACCCGCCAGGCCGACGGCTCAGGCATAAACCCCGCGATCGATGCGTGTGAGCAGCTTCTCGACCTCGCGGAACCCGAAGGTCGTCTTCGCGCATTCCAGCGGGACGGCACCGCCGAGACCGATCTGAGGGCAATTCAGCCATTGCCTCGCCGCATCCTCGTCACCATCGAACACGGAGATTGCCTGGGTCAAGAGACCGGCGTGCCTTGCCAGAGCGTCGGACTCGTGACCGGTCAAAAGGGCGTCCCCCTTCTGCTTCCGGTGATACGTAGAACGGGAAACCCCGATCCGCTCCGCCATCGCACCCGGGGAAATGCCAAACCTCTGGGCCACCTCGGCCACGGAATGCGCGTGGAAACCCGCCATGATCTCGGCGTGGGTGGGGTGCTCGGGATATTCCAGAGGAACCGGGACTTTCTTGGCCGCGGGGATCTTGGGAGCCCTGAATGCGCTCCTGCGCCTCGTCTTCATATGGGACTCATAAAATCCCAAATGAAATACCTGTCAATCCCGCCTCCCACGGGACGATTTCAGCTCCACTCGGGGAATTGGGACGTGTTCAGGTCCAGCGGCAGGATCGACGCCAGGTCGGAATCATCGAGGCTGAAGTCAAAGATGTTCAAATTCTCTGCGATATGCGCCTTCTGGCTGGAACGGGGAATGACAACGATCCCCCGCTGGAAATGCCACCTGAGGCACACCTGCGCCACCGATTTGCTGTGCTTCCTGGCGACCGCGGCCAGGGAGTCGTTCGCAAAGAGCCCGTGACGGCCCTCGGCAAATGGCGACCACGCCTCCATCTGCACGCCGTGTTGCCTCAGGTAATCATACGCACTCCCCTCCTGGAAGAACGCATGGGTTTCAATCTGGTGGACGGCGGGCTTCACCTCGAAATTCGAGATCAAGTCGTTCATCTGCGCGAAATCGGCATTGCTCATGCCGATGGCCTTGATCTTCCCCTGGTGATGGAGCTCCTCCATCGCCCGCCAGGAGCCCTTCCAATCCCCTCCGGGGGGCCGGTGGATCAAGTAGAGGTCCAAATAGTCGACCTTCAACTTGTCTATCGACGTCTGAAATCCCCTCTTCGCGGCGTCATAGCCCATATCGCTCTTCCACAGTTTTGAGGTGATGAAGAGTTCCTCGCGCCTGATCCCGCTTTGCTTGATGCCGTCGCCCACTGACGCCTCATTGTCGTAGATCATGGCGGTATCAATGAGGCGGTAGCCGAGGGATATGGCGTCGGCCACACACCTCACTCCCAGATCGCCCCTCAGCGTCATCGTGCCCAGCCCAAGGCGCGGCATCTTCACCCCGTTGTTGAGTGTCACCCAAGGGACCGACTTCTCAGGCGCGTCCGCGCTGGCGGCGGCAAATATCTTCCTTGAGCCCATGCCGAAGAAAATGGCGGAGGCGGCGCTTGTCTTCAGGAATTGTCTGCGGTTCATCGATTCGATTCTGGGTTCCCTAGGCAGAAATTGAAAGGGATAATGAATGGCGCCGCCGCTCTGCACGATCGAGCCTCGTCAAGGCCTAGGAAACCGAACCCCGGCTCTCCGCAAGAATCTCAGCTTGGGGCCGCGCGCCGCGAACCGATCGCCAGATCGACAGCATTAGCGACCGGCCCGACGAGGAAGAGCGCATAGTAGGGCGCGTCGACTACGCCGTTGAGGCGCAAACCCATCTCCGCCACCGCAACGAGCGACGCGACCATGCATTGCGGGAGCCATCCCCGCACCGTGGTGGGCGGGTCGGTAATCATGAAAAACACGAACAATTGATACATTGGTCCGGTCAGCGGCGCGACGGCCGAGAGCCAAGGATTGCCCGTCACTTCACTCCGGATCCATGAAAGGAGCAAAAATGTCCCGACATAGGAGGCGCAGATATGGAAGCGCTTGAGGCGGTAGATGATGATCGAACCGATGCACCAAACCGTGATCATCGGCCAAAGCGAGTTTCCCCATTGAATGCTCAGGGAGGCAACGGCCGCGGGATAGAGGAAAAGCATCGAGCTGACCCCGAAATTCGACGGATTCCAGAGGTGCCGGCCGCGCCAGCGGAGGACGTACTTGGACAAGATGGAGAGGGAGCTGCACAGGGCGTAGGGCCACAGGAACGGCGAGCGCAGGAGGATTCCGACGCTGATCCCGGTTATGTACGCGCTGGCCAGGTGCGGCCATTTTCCGATGACGACGCGGGCGAGGACGATTTCCACCACCATCGAGGTGGCTATGGCGAGGAGGGTGCGGCCCGCGCTCTCGAGGACCCCGAACTCAAGCTGCCCGCCCAGGAGGATGCACGTGATGAGCAGGGGCGGCAGATAGCGGTTGTTCGGGCTGAAGAACCGCGACAGCCGCCCGACGCGACCGTCTGTCGTCGGGGTTTCGCCTGGGCCTCTGGCGACTGCGGTGTTCACTTGGGTTCCTCGATGGGGTTGATGGTGTCGATTGGAGGAGACTCCAGCGTCTGCACGCGCCCGGAGGGCCATCTTATGGTCACTCTATCGACCGCCTTTGCCTCTCCCAGCCCGAAATGCAGCCGCCGCTGGTTCTCGGCCGCAAAGCCGCTCGCGGCCGCGACCTCCTGGAGTTGCTCCTGGCCGTTCCATTTTACCCTGACCTGCGCTCCGATCGCGCTGCGGTTGCTGGCGCGTCCCTTGAGTTCAAACTCGATCCAGTTCCGCCCTGGCTTCACATGGTTGCGGTAGAGCATGAGGGGGCCTCCCTGGTTGGCCACGATGACATCCAGGGACCCGTTGTTCTCGAGGTCGGCCAGAGCGACGGCGCGGCCGTCATGGGTATCCGTGACTCCGACCGCCTGGGATACATCAAAGAAGCGGCCGTCGCCCCCGTTCAGCCAGAGGCGCTTCCTCTGGAAGCCGGCGAGGCTCCGTCCCCTCATCGCCGGCCAGTTCTTCGCATCCGAGATGATGCTGCTGTTGCCGCCCGTGATTTCCGAGAAGTCGTACCAGTAATTGCCGTCGGGCTTGCCCGAGACGTAGCCGTTCACCAGGAAGAGGTCGAGGAAACCGTCATTGTTGAGGTCGCCGAACTGCGCCCCGAAGCTCCATCCGCCGAGCTCGATGCCCATGGCCGAGGCCAGGTTCGAGTACCTCAGCGATCCCGGTGCCTGGGGGACCCAGAGGTTGTTGCCTTGGACGAGGACTCCGTCCTCGGAGATGTTGGAGACGTAGATGGACAGGGCCCCGGAATTGAGGACGTCGCCGACACTGGCGTTCATGCCGCTCTTCGGGCTGTGTCCGACCCTGGACTCCTCCCCGATCTCCCTGAAGCGTCGGCCGTTGGGGCCGGCCTCGTTGATGTACAGCTGCGATACCCCATAGTCGTTCGCGAGGAAGAGGTCGGGCATCCCGTCGTTGTTGAAGTCGGCTGCGATCACGGCGAGTGTCCACCGCGTGCTGTCCAGGCCGACCTCGCGGGTGACGTCCTTGAACGTGCCGTCTCCCATGTTGCGAAAAAGCCACTTGCGCCCGCCGTTGTTCCCGTACTCGAAGCTATTGGGCATGATCTTCGTCGTCGGCGTCGACTCGAGCCGGACGTAGTCGGGCCAATAGCCGGCGATGAACAGGTCCAGCTTCCCGTCGCCGTCGTAGTCGAGCCATGTGGCGGCGCCCGCGTTGATCCAGTCGGGAAGCCCCGACCGGTCGGTGACCCGGGTGAAGGCCTTTCCGTGGTCGTTGTGGAATAGCTCGGGCTTCCCCCACTTGTAGACAAAGAGGTCCTCATAGCCGTCGTTGTCGTAGTCGGCCCACACCGCCCCCACGCAGACGCCGGTGCCGGGCTTGTTCAGGTCCGCGATGCCGAGTTGCTCGGCAACGTCGACAAACCGTCCGTTCCCGAGGTTGCGGTAGAGGTGGTTCTTGCTGCCCGGGCTGCTGTTGGTGACATAGATGTCGTCCCAGCCGTCGTTGTCGTAGTCAACGATCGACACCGATGCGCCCATGGAGGCGATCATCGGCGCGATGTTATCCAATTTCGGGTCCAGGACCGGGATCGAGTGGACAAAGTGGATCCCGGACGCCTCGGCCACCTCCTCGAGCGACATGCCGTAGCGGTCCACGGCCGCCTGCTGCCTTGCAACATCCGCTTCGGCCCTGCGCTTGCCACGGGAGTAAAGGAGCGGTCCGAACAGGCCCGCAACGAGCAATAGCGCGAGCACCGCCTGCTTGGGGGCCTTGCTCATATCCAGCTTGCTGGGGTTGCTTCTCGCGACAGGGTCGGGGTGAACAGCAACGCGGGGGTTGCGCCGGAAAGGGCGGTGGGCATCAATGGGGTTCCTCGTTAATTAATGTCTAGGTATGCGGATGGGGTGCGCATGAAGCCAAGGGCCGCAAATCCCTAACGCCCGTGACACAGACTTCCCATTCAAAAACACCGGAAGGCGACTTTTTCGAATGCTCGAGAATCCAATCGCCCATCACGGTGAATTCCAGGCTCCCCACGTACCTTCCCGGTGCGGCTTCGGCAAAATATTTGTGGCGAAATGCAGGCCCAAAGGGGGGAACACTCGGGCATTCCCAGAATTGATGGAATGCACCCGGCTGAAATCGGGACCTACCGCAAACCGCATCGGGCCAGCATTGCGCCGATCTCCGCGTCGGTCGCGTCCAATTTCCCGCCATTCCTGTACAGGTCCGCCGGATTCGCCGGATACCACGGGTCGCGGCTCGCATCGGTGAAGCCTGCCACGTCGTAAGCCTCGACCGCATCGCGCACCCTTGCTGCCAGGTTGGCGCGGCCGGGTTCCTCGAGGGACAGCGCCCTCAGGCGGGGGCCGAAGACGGGATGCCGGCAGAGCAGAAAATCGGGGACCAGGGAGCTCTTTCCGAGCCGGCGCGCGGCCTCCGAGAAGCTCGCCGCGGTGAAATAGAGGAGGCTCAGCTGCTTGAAATCGTCGAATCGGCCCATCCTCGCGTAGAGCGCCTTCACGAGCCGGGCGGTGGCCTCGAATTCGCGCGTCGTCGTATCCGCATAATCCACGAGCCCAGGCTCAAACCCGGGCCGGCCAAAGCTGCGCATGAGCCGCGCAAGCCGCTGAACGCCGAGAAGCGTCAGGGGAAAGCCGGTCGAAAGCAGGGGGTCGATGACGCCGGCCGCCGACGGCAGCAGGGCCCAGCGCTTCCCGGCCACCCTTCCGCTTTGGAAAGCAGTCCTGGGAAGCCAGACGAACGGCATCGTCGCACGCGCCGATTCAAACTGTTCCCCTACCGAGGGAAGTTCGCGCATCACATTCGACCATCCCTGCTGCCCGCTCCGGAACTTCAGCCGCTCGGCCACGGCGTCAACAGCCACGACACCGGCGCTTGTGATCCCGTTGTTGAACCTCAGGACCCACACCCATCCTCCATCGAAGACGTGGTGAACGGCCGCCTGCTCGGGAGGGAAAGGCGGGGTACCCGGCGAGAACGCGGCGGACAACGCCGGAAGACCCTCGAAATGGGCGTAGAGCGCCTGCGTGGGGGGGAATCCCTCGACGGGCTTCTCCTGAAGACGCATCAACCGGTGGAGAAACCCACGGGGACCACTGGCGTCGACAACGAAGCCCGCACTCAGCTCGATGCCCTGCCCTGCGCGGACGCCCGAGAGCAGGACCTGTCCAGGTTCCTCGGTGGCCAGGTGCAGCACTGTCTCGTCGCGATAGTCGACCCCCAGTGCCGCCGCCCGCTCGGCAAGGTAGCGATCAAACTCGGGGCGGAACCAATGGGTGTCGGCGACGCGTTCATTCGGGCTGGCGCCGACCATGAGCTGGCGCGCAAGCGCGGCCCCGGGATCCCCGGGAAAGCGCTGTCCAAGCTCGTGCTTGTAGAAGGTGAAGCCTCGCTTGAGTCCGCAGGCGATGCCAGGGTGCGCATCCTGCCAGGTGCCCCATTTTGAGAGGGAGCGGATCTCCGGCATCTGGAACTCGTCGCAGATCTCCTCCAGGAGGAGATTGGCGAGGGGTGTCGTCGACTCGCCGATGGCAAACCGCGGATGCCTTCCCCGCTCGATCATGACAACCGATAGGCCGAGGCGCCGGGCAGCCATCGAGACGAGCGATCCGGCGAATCCCGAACCGACTACAGCGAGGTCGAAGTGCTCCCTTTTCATGGGCCGCCGCAGCATCGGGGAGGAGAACATGCGCCAGCTCGAATCATCTCCGTCCCCGGGGGGACGGACCGAAGGCATTTCACGGGGTCTGCCGGTTCGACGACGGCCTTCGCGCAAGAACGGTCGAACCCACCCAGCGCGTGTTGTAGTCGTCCATCCAGGCCTCGTCGAGGCCCGCGGGCCGGTCCTGCCTCCCATACGCCTGGTCATCCATCGAGCGGAATGGCAGCGGCTCGACGTCCCAGCCCCGAACGACGTGGAAATCCGCATCCTTGTCCCATCCGTAGGCGTACAGGAAAAAATCGCGATCCGTGCCCGGAGCCTTAGGGGCGAAGCGGCTGGCCCCGAACGAGAGCGCAATTTCATCGCCCCCGTTGAGGATCGCCAGCCGGTCGTCGCCCCCGTTGATCAGCTCCCGCACATCGCCATACCTTGTGCACCAGCCCGCGGGGGTACGGTCCCACGGCGGCGAGCCCACCACCTCGTCGTATTGGGGCGTGAGCGGGTGAGCGGGCGCCTGGGGCGCATAGCGGCTAAATCCCCGCCAGTGCAGGTCCGCCGCGTCCGCGTGGATGGACTGCTCCCTCGTGGCGTCGGAATTGATTCTTTCGCAAAGAACCGCCGCGTCCCAATGGATTTCGAACGATGTCGTGAGCCGCAGGTTGTGCGCCCCACCCGGCAGCTTGCCCTCAAGGTCCACGAGTATCGTCTTTGTCTTTCCGCAAGGGGCGCCCATTTCGGCCTCCACCTTCCGCCACGAGCCATCGGTAAACTGCACCTCAAGCGTTGGGAATGGGGGCCCAACAGAGGGGTCGATAGATCCCGCGATGTTGGCCATCCCGCCCCCGAATTGGAGCCAGCCCGTGAGCGCGAGCACAAGCGGCTTGCTCGTATCCATGGTGCCAAAATCCATGGTTACCGAATACGGCTCGGCAAAGCCGCGCAGCTGCGGACGGCGCAACGCCGTCGGGGAAACCATCCTGCCGTCGGCCCGGGCGAGCTCCGAAGTCACCTCGAGCCCGTCGCTCCGGACGGCGCGCACCGGCGCGCCAAGCGGCCTGAGGGTCCAGATTTCGGGCCTTGGGAAGGGCCCGGAGGCCAGCAGCTTGCTCGTGGCGCAGACGATCGTCCCTGACGGATGATCGACGGCCATGAGGCGCGCCTCGTCGAGGTAAAGGACCTCGCGCAGCTCATCGGTCACGCGAACCTCGTAGGCGCCGTTATGGGGAGGGAAAGATTCGGCGTCGCCCAGCGCCAGTATCTCCTCCGGATTCGAGGGCACGAGCCTGGACTTGGTGAGCGGAAGCCCCAAGGGCGCGGCCCCGAGAATATCCGTCACAAAGCGGAATCCATGGCCGTCCCAGGCGTAAAGGTACGGGCAGGAGCCGCTTGGCAGCTTGGGCTCCACGACGGCGAGCGGCGCCGCGGAGACCGGCACATCCAGGGAGGTCGTGGCCAGGTCGGACCAGTGGACCGTCAACGCATCCAGCTTCGAATGCGACCCGACGCCGATCTCTATCGGAAGCGAATGCACGAAGCGGCTGGTTCTCCAATTGCCGGCGCTCAAGTCGACCCGCATGCCCAGAGCGCTTGCATTCGAGCGCGTTCCGGTGAGGCGGATCTTCAGCTGGCGATTTGCGTTGCCTCCGTCGTTGCGCCAGAATTGAAGCCCCTTGGGCGTCGCGAGAATCAGGTCGCCGGCGCCGCCGCCGTCAAAATCGGCCGCGAGCGCACCGGCGACCGGGCCCACCGAGTCGAGGCCCAGGGCGGCCGTGACGTCGCGGAACCCGGCGTGCGCCTCGTTCCGCCAGACCCGAATTCCGTCGGGCCCGTATGCAAGGATGTCAAGCCAGCCATCGTTGTCGAAGTCAAGGAGGACTATGCCTTCCGGACGAAACCCCGTGACCGGGAGGCTTATCGCTTCCTTGTGGCCGCTGAGTATCACCTTGATGCCGTCTTGCGTCGCAAGAACGACATCGAGCTCCAGGTCGTTGTTTAGGTCTCCGGCAGCAAGGATCGATGCGGCCGGCCATTTGTCCGAAACCGCGCTGGGGGCGAATGTCGAAGCCCTCCTCTTGGTGAAGTAACGCGGCGGCTGGCCTTTCACCGCGACGAATATTCCGGGAAGGCCGTCGTTTCCCCAATCCGCCATTTCAACCGCCGTTGCGCCCGGGAGAGTGCCGGGAAGGCCGGAGTCGTCCACGTCGGTGTCAAACGACGAGCTTCCTATGTTTCGCGACACCTGGAGGCCGGCGTTGCCCGGCTTTACGGTCACGAGGTCCAGGTTTCCGGTGACGTCGAGGTCGCCGAGCAGGCCGGAAACCGCGCGGACCTGCCCCAGCCCGGTGGAATCAGAGTAGTCATACTCCTTGCCCTCGGACGTGATCTTGTAGACCCGGGAGCCGTCCTCACCGAGGACAACCACGCAGCTGGAACCGTCGTTTCCAAGGTCCCCTACCAACGCGGAACCATATTTTGCACCGCGCTCGGCGGGCATTGGGCGCCCGAACGGCGAAAAATGGCCCGCCCGGTTGTCGAGCAGGCGAAACTCCCCGCTCGCCTCGCGGGCCACGATGCTGTTCCTGCCGTCATGCCCATAGTCAACGACGGCGATCGGCCCCCGGTAGTCGGCCGCCTTGCCCTCAAATGCGGCATCCGTTGCATTGACGAAACGAACGGGAATGCCGGGGCTCAGCGGCTGCTCCAGGATGAACGGCTCGAGCGGCTTCGTATATTCGCACTGTTCGAGGGCGACGGGGTCCGAAGGCCCGGGACGCCCTTTCGCTTGGAGCTTCTGGTGCTCGCGAAGCTCGTTGGCGGCCTCGTCGGGTTTGCCCAGACGAGCGTAGAGCCGGCTCAAGAGGTAGTGTGCCGTCGGATGCGACGAATCGTAAAGCGTCACCGTTTGGAAGTCGTTCAGCGCCTCCTTCCTTTCGCCCAAGGCCTCATGGGCCAGGCCCAGCTGGAAGTTTAGAGCGGTGACGCGCGGTTCAATGGCCTGTGACTGCTGAAATGCCTGCACGGCCGCCTTCCATTGTGAAAGGTGCATGTAGGCGCAGCCCATCAGGTAGTAAGCAGCGGGATTGTTTCGATCCAGGGCGAGCGTCTGCTTCGCCAATTCCAGGGCATCGGGATCCCGGTTCAACCTGAGGCAGGCATTTGCAAGGTTGAGTCTGGCGTCCGTGGACTCGGGCGATGCATCGAGCGCCTTGTTGTAAGCCCCGACAGCCGCTTCCAGATCGCCCTTCCGCATCAGGTTGTTCCCGCGATTCATCAGTCGCACAAAGTCCGCCGCCCCCGCATGGTGCCACAGCAGCCACGAACCGGCGGCCACCACGGCAAGAATGAGAGCAGGCCAGACTAGGCGCATTCGCATATCGAACCTCAATGGCTTCAGCATAGCGCGGGGAATGTCGATTCAGAATTCGCGCGCGAAACCCGCCGACGCCCAATTGGAGGCGCCCGCAGGTCCCGCGACAAAGCCGAGGCTACTGTAGGCGGCGCCGTCCCGCAAGGGCTCAAGGATACGGTGATCGCGATGAAAGCCGCTGTCCGCACAGATCACATCTTCGTCCTCGGCCATGAGCGCTTCGCAGGGTCGATGCTGCTCTTTCTCAGGAACGCGTCCGGCAGCGGTTCGCCCCAGATGCGTTGCGATCGCGGTACAGCGCATGAAGAGTTTCGATGTCGGCATGAAACTGTGTTGCGACTTGACCGCGCCTAAGCGGGAAACAAGATGCGGCCCGCCAAGAAACCAGGAGCACAATACCATGGAAAAACTAGACGCTATTCTCTCAAACCAGTCTGAAATCCTTGTCAACCAGCGTGAGATAAAGGCCAACCAGTCCTCCATCCTCAAGAACCAGAAGAAGTTTGAAAGTGTGCTGGGCAACCAGGGTGCCATTAAGGCCAACCAGTCCAAGATCCTCGCCAATCAGAAGAAGTTCGAGAAGGTGCTGGGCAACCAGTCCAGGGTCCTCGCGAACCAGGCGAAGATCGAGGTCAACCAGTCCAAGATCCTCGTCAATCAGAAGAAGATCCTCGCCAACCAGAAATCGATTCTCGCCAAGTGAGGCGCGACTCCGGGTGGGGATGGGGGCTGTAAATTGATCTGTGAAAACGGTCTAGCCAGACCCCGGCCATCCCCCTTGGCGACAATCCTGGTGGGCGAACCGAGGGAAGGCGTGACAGAGCGGGATGCAGGATATTTGGTGCGTTGGCGGTGCTGTGCCCGTAAAGCTTCACCCAAGCATTGATTCCGAAGATCAGTACCGGCTAATGACTGCCGTTTACCCCGAAATTATCCCTGTTCACCCCATATTATTTGTCTGATTTGCCGCAAGGCTCTCTCTAATGGGCCCGCTTACCCAAACCCACACGATGGCACTTCATTGGTGTCCCGAAGAAGGATAGCTCCAAACGTCGAATCATATGAAAATGAATAAGCTAAGAATGATCGCTGCCGGCGCGTGTTCCCTGGTCCTCTTTATTGGATGCATCAGGGCCGCGGACGATTCAACGGCCGCAGCTTCCACCCCGGCCGCCGAGCTAACGAAAATCAAGGTTGGCTGCATTGGCATTACCTGCGAGGCGCCGCTCTACGTGGCGATCGAGAATGGGTACTTCAAAGAAGAAGGATTGGATGTTTCGCTGATAAAATACAGCAACTGGTCGACTTACAAAGACGCGTTGGGTCTTGGGGGATTCGACGTCACTCATCACCTGATCATGATGTTCCTCAAGCCCATCGAACAGGGGATGGACGTCAAAATCCTCGCCGGCGTCCACCGGGGATGCTTGAGGGTGCAGGCTTCCACTTCCGGCAGTGTTCAAAAATTGGAGGATTTGCGCGGCAAGCGGATCGGCGTGCCGGGAATGGGCACACCGCCGTTCATCTTCGCCAACCGTGCGCTCGCCTTGAAGGGCATCGATCCCTCCAAGGAAATCACCTGGAAGGTCTACCCGGCCGGCGAGTTGAAGCTGGCATTGGAGAAGGGCGATGTGGACGCGGTGGCGGACTCGGAGCCGATCGGCACGCTTATCTTCTCCAGCGGCAATGTCAGAAACGTCGCCGACCAGGCTGTCGACGAACCCTTTGCCAGCGAGTACTGCTGCGCGGTGGTGGCGAATGGGAAATTCGTCGCCAATAACCCGAAGGCCGCCGCGGCCGCGACGCGCGCGATCCTGAAGGCCGCCAAGTGGGTGGAGGCCAATCCCCGGGCGGCCGCTATCATGGCCGTACAAAAGAAATACCTGGCCTCAACACCAGAAATCAACTCCGTCGCCATTTCGCACCTGAGGTATGAGCCCAGCATCGCCGGAGGCGAGAACGCCGTGAGGTCGGCCGCGGCGGCGATGAAGAAAGTCAACATGCTCAATGCCTCCACCGACGTTGACGACCTCACGCGGCGCGCCTTCCTCCATTTGGACGGCGTTTCCGACGAGTGGCTCAAGTCGGTCCAGGTGGAGAAGCTGGCGGACGGCCAGCTGCTCCCGGACGAGAATGCTCGGCTCCTCGTTGAAATCGCTGCCCACGGCACGGAGAAGGTCCGGTCCTGCTGCGATGTGGCGGTGGCGACCAATTGACCCGGTCCACCGAAGAAATCAGCGGGAAGCAGGCAGGGAGTTCGACGCCTCACGTCCCCGGACTACCCGCCAGAACCATTCTGGCGGTCCCGGTGGCGGTTGTCGGGGCGATGGCGGTCCATGCGGTCGTCTCTCGCCAGGAGCCTGCGGCGCCGACCCACTCCTATTGGATATTCCTGGGGATGGTGTTGGCCGTCTCCGTTTTCCTGTCGCTGCTCCAGCGGTGGTCCAACGGCTTGCGGCGATGGATGGGCCACATGTGCCCGATCATCGCGGCGGCCTTCGTGCTCCTGACCCTGTGGGCCGTGATCACCTCGGGGTTCCGGTTGTTGCCGCTGCCCTATTTCCCGAGTCCCGCGTGGATCCTGCAAAGCATGATCGAGGACCGCGCCATGCTTTTCGACAGCACGTGGCACTCGCTCCTGCTGCTGCTCTGCGGGTATGCGCTGGGGGTGGCAATCGCATTGGTCACCGGGGTGTGCATCGGCTGGTTCGACCAGGCGCGCTACTGGGGAATGCCGGCATTGAAGCTCATCGGGCCGATTCCGGCGACCGCGTGGATACCCCTGGCCATGGTGCTGTCGCCGTCGCAGATGATGTCCGCGGTGGGATTGATCGCGCTGTCCGTGTGGTTCCCGGTGACCATGCTGACGGTCTCGGGCATCGCCAATACGCGCGCGTCCTACCTCGACGTCGCGCGCACCCTCGGCGCCGGGCGCGGCTACCTCATCTTCCGCGTGGCGGTGCCGGCAGCGATGCCCAGCATCTTCATCGGGCTGTTCATGGGCCTGGGGACGTCGTTCCTGACACTGGTTGTCGCCGAAACGGTGGGGGTTAAGTCCGGCCTTGGCTGGTATTTGAGCTGGGCCCAGGGCTGGGCCGAGTATGGCAAGGTTTACGCGGCCCTGATCATCATGGCGGCGTTCTTCTCGACGATCATAACCGTGCTGTTCAAGGTCCGCGACCGGGTGCTCGTCTGGCAGAAAGGGGTGATCAAGTGGTGACCATCGCCGCATCCGATGCCGTGAGGGAACCTTCCTCACTCCGCGCGCGGGGCGTGACGAAAAGCTTCGTCGCGCACGGGGATGCGGCGGATCGCACGCTGGCGCTGTCCGATGTCTCGTTCGCAGTCGAGGCCGGCGAGCTGGTCACCCTCATCGGGCCCAGCGGCTGCGGAAAATCGACGCTGCTGAGGCTCTTTGCAGGGCTGGAAACCCTGGATGCGGGCGAACTCTTGGTCGGCAATGATCCGATCTCGGGGCCGAGCGCGGAACGCGGGCTGGTCTTTCAGGACCCGAATCTTTTCCCCTGGCTCACGGTCAGGGGCAATATTCAGTCGGGTTTGGTCGCGCGGGGCGTGCTGCATTCCAAACGGCGCGAAGTGGACAACTTCATGCGCCTTGTCGGCCTTGAAGGCTTTGCCAACGCGTACCCTCACCACCTTTCCGGCGGGATGGCCCAGCGCGTCGCCCTCGCGCGGGCCCTGATCAATCATCCGAGGGTGCTTTTCATGGACGAGCCGCTGGGAGCCCTGGACACATTTACCCGGATGAACCTGCAGGATGAGGTGCTGCGGCTGTGGCAGATGAACCGGATGACGATGCTGCTGGTGACCCATGACATTGACGAGGCGATCTACATGAGCGATCGCATCGTGATCATGACGACACGGCCCGGCAGGATCGATAAGACCATCTCGGTGAAACTCCAGCGGCCGCGCCAGCGAAACAGTCCGGAATTCCTTAAGCTTCGAGGTGAAATCCTGGAGCTCCTCCATCTTGCGGGCAAGGCGCCGGCCGTGGAACCCACCTGAACGGCCGCCGCAAGAGTGGTATCCCCGCCCGGACTCGAACCGGAATACTCGGTTTAGGAAGCCGTGTCCCCTCCCTAGCTACGAGAGGTACCACGGCCTAGAAACCCGCAAAACCGGTAAGACATGGCATTTTCCGGGCAATTTTCGGCAAGCATCGGCGGCCGTACAGGACGAAGACCTGAACTGGCAAGCCGAGGCTCTGCCAAGCCCAATGATCCGTAGTTTGGAAATTTGTGAGCGTTGCCCCTGCCTATCCAATTACCCGCGGCAATTTTCGGGGTTATTCAGGCGTGTGTCAGTGCCCCAGAGACGACTCGGTTCAGGCTGTTGGTTCAGTGTGCGTAATCACCCTTTTCATCACCGGCCTTGGTTTGACCAGCTTCAACCAAACGCACTTAGTTCGTTAGGTTCGAGCCTCTGCCTCAGCCTTCCGTCCACCCCTGCCTGAAACCGATTCATGTCTCGATCGATCCCACGCTGCTACCGGATCTTCGCCCTGTCGGCACTACTAGTGATGCTTCAAGGAACCGGTGCGGTCTCAGGCGAGGCTCCGGTGCAGGAGCCGCCCGCTTCCCTGCCTTCAGGCTGGATCCATATTAACTCAAGGGGCAAATCTTACGAGATGGGCGGGCAGTTCGCCGGACATCGTTGGACCTTCACTTACCCCGTTCATCCCGTGGCCTTCACCTATGATTTTGCCATGAGCGCGACCGCAGTCACGCAGGCGGAATACATGAGCACGACGGGGTTAAATCCCACCCTTCATCCGGGCGACGTTCGCCGGCCGGTAGACAACGTGTCATGGTTTGACGCAGTCCTCTATTGCAACGCCCTGAGCGCCCGCGACCACCTGGAGCCTGTCTATTTCTTCTCCTCCATTGTCCGGGACGGCACAGGTGTCGCCGTCGATCTGCCCGATCTAAGGATCAATATTCGGGCCCCGGGTTACCGCCTCCTCACCTCGGCAGAGTTTGAATATGTGGTCCGCGCTGGTACCTCGAGCCGCTGGTTCTTCGGTGACACGGACGACGACCAGGCCAAGTCCACGGACTATGCGTGGAGCGAGCTGAATTCAGGGCATACCCCCCATCCCGTCGGGATGCTGAAGCCAAACGCGCTTGGAATCTACGACATGACGGGGAATCTCTGGATGTGGTGCAACGACTGGTACGGGGGCGAATACCCGTCTACCCGCCAGGTTGATCCCGTGGGGCCCCCTTCCGGCCAGGAGCGCATCGCCCGTGGGGGCGCGTTTAAGAACGACGTCAATCACCAGCGCTCCGCGTACCACTGGCAATGGGCGCCGGACCTGCACAATTTCGAAGTCGGCTTTCGGATCGCCCGGACCCTACCGAGCGTAGCCGAATCGCCGCTCCCCTTCGCCGATATCAACGAGGACGCGTGGTACAAGATCGTGGCGATCCACAGCGGCAAACCCCTGGAGATTTCAGGCGGCCCGGGAACCAATCAGGCCGGCCGATCGCTCCAGCAGCATGCGGCCACCGGAGCCGACAACCAACTGTTCCGATTCAGGAGAAGCCAAAGCGGCTATTACCAAATATTCGCCAAGGACGGCGGCGCTCTGCAGATCCGCGGAGCCTCCATACTCGACCACGCACCGGTTGAGGAAGGCCCGTCTGATGGTGCCGACAACCAGCTATTCACCTTGGTGAAGGACACCGACGACGCCTTTAGCATCATCGTCAAGAGCAGCGGCTACGGCTTCGACGTTTCTGGAGGTGCAGGCTCGGTGGGTGATGGCGCCCAGGTCATCGTCTATCCTTGTGGCAATGCGCTGAATCACAAGTTCGCGATCATTGAGGCGACGCTCGCCGACTTTAAGTCCGTGGTCGCTCCACTCGCGAAGGTGCCGTCCTTCCGTCCTCCTTTTGACGCAGCGGCGGCCGGGATGCGCCCCCTTTTCGACGGAAGGACTCTCAACGGATGGGTCGGGGACCCGACATGCTGGAGGGTTGTTGACGGGGCGATTGTCGGCGTCAATGGCAACCAGAACCTGATGACCGTTGAGGACTTCGACGACTTCCGAATCATCGTTTCAACAATCCAGGTCGATTCTCCCACCAACCACCAGGGAATCGGATTCTGGGGAGAAAGGCTTCCCCCGGGTAAGTTTGGCTATGGGGGCTGCATAGACTTCATGCCGCCCATGAACTGGACATGGGACTACACAACCAACCGCGGAGCAAACGGCACCATGAGGCTGAGCCGGGATCTGGACAAAGATCTGGGTATCACCCGGTCGGAGTGGACCCAGGCCGAGATCCTGGTAAACCGCTCTTATGGCCGCGTCCGCATGGCCGTGAATGGAATCGAGGTCCTCGACTATACGGATCGCAATCCCAAGCGCTTCAAGCCCGGCCCGATTGGCCTGCAGGCCCACGGAGGCAACCGTGACGTCCGTTACAAGGACATCTTCATTGAGACCGCCCCGAAGCTATCGAGGCTCATCACCCTGAAAGACTAGGCCCCGTCTCACAAAAGGCCGTCGGCGAGCCGGCCTAGGTTTTCGCCCCCTCGCCCAACCCCAAACGCTTCATCAAATGCCCCACTGTAGCCTGCCAGCATCTTTCAGCCGTTCGCTCCAAGCCGGGGCCCTCCTCATTGCCCTTTCCTCGGCGCTTCAGGGCGCCGAACCGGCTCCAAGCCCCAGGGAAATCATCCCCCTGGACTTCGGTTGGCGTTTCCAGCTGGGCGACGAGCCCGCGGCGAAGACACCCTCATTCAACGACACATCCTGGCGCGTCCTGGACCTGCCTCATGACTGGAGCATCGAAGGGGCCTTCACCCCACCTCCGGAAGGCAACAAGGATGGCGGATACTTCACCCACGGCATCGGCTGGTACCGGAAAAGCTTCACGCTACCCGCCTCAGCGACGGGCAAGAAGGTCGTCGTGGAGTTCGACGGCATCTACATGAACAGCGACATTTGGATCAACGGCCATTTCCTGGGGCGCAGGCCCTATGGATTCGTCGAGTTCCGCTATGACCTGACGGAGTTCCTGACTAGCAACGGGACACCGAACATCCTTTCCGTGCGCGTCGACGACTCCGCCGAGCCGGCCCTGCGCTGGTATGCGGGTTCGGGCATCTACCGCAGCGTACGGCTAGTTGCCACGGCATACACCCATTTCAGGCTGGATGGCGGCATCAGAATCTCGACGCCGCAGATCTCGGCGGACGAGGCGGTGGTCCAATGCGACACCATTATCGACGCACATTTCTTCACCGAGGACGAGCGCCAGGCGTGGCTCAAGGATGCGTGGCATGTGAAACCGTCAAGGCGCGAGCTGATCCTTACAAGCACCGTCATTGCCCCTGACGGTTCCGAGGTGGCGACCACGGCCTCAAAGCTCGACATTCAGGACATGCACCCCGGCCAGCACGCCACGCAGTGGGTGACAGTCAGCAAGCCCAGCCTCTGGTCCGACCGGACCCCTTCGCTCTACCGCCTACGGACGACGCTCTCGCTGGACGGGAGAACCCTCGACGAAACCACCACGACATTCGGCATTCGCCAGCTTACGTTCGACCCGGATCGGGGACTGCTCGTCAACGGGCTGCCCACGAAACTGAGGGGCGTCTGCCTGCACCAGGATGCCGGATCCTTCGGCAACGCCGTTCCGCCCGCCGTCTGGGCCTGGCGGCTGGAACTCCTAAAGGAGATGGGCTGCAACGCGGTCCGGACAAGCCACCACCCTTTTGCGCCGGAATTCTATGATCTCTGCGACAGGCTGGGCCTCTATGTTTTCGACGAGGCCTTCGATGAGTGGACCCGCGACTGGACCTACAACTACACCGAGAATACGCGGGGCAAGTCACAATACGGATACCACCTTTACTTCGAGCAGTGGCACGAGGCTGACCTTAGGTCCATGCTTCGGCGCGACCGCAACCACCCAAGCATCGTCCTTTATAGCATCGGCAACGAGATTCCCGACCAGTTCAACGATGACGGCTGGAAGCTCGCAAGGGAATTGGTGTCCATCTGCCATCAGGAGGATCCAACCCGCCTCGCCACTTCCGCATGCGACCAGTCCTTCGTTTCGTCCCGCAACGGTTTCATGGACGCGCTCGACCTCGCCGGATACAACTACATCGACCGCATCTATGGGGACAAAACCTACGCCCCCGAGCGCGAGCGATTCCCCCACCGGCTGTGCCTCGGGACCGAGACGTCCAACCTGGTCCGAAACTGGATCGGCGTGCGCGACAATGCCTTCGTGATCGGCGAGTTCATATGGACCGGCATCGACTACCTTGGCGAATCCCACGCCTACCCGAGGCGTGGCTCGAGTTCCGGCTTTCTCGACCTCGCCGGAGGCAGGAAACCCGAATACTTCAGGCGCGCCGCCTATTGGCGCGACGATCCTGTCCTGCAGCTGAGCGTCCTCACGGGCGAGAAGTCCGACCGGCCCTGGCTGCCCGAGGCCTCCCTCATCAAGTGGAATTGGCCCGCCGGGGCGTCCCTCACCGTCCGAGCCGTGACAAACTGCGACGCGGTCGAGCTTTTTCTCAACGGGGTTTCGCTCGGACGCCACCCGGTGTCGCATGATGTCTACGCCAGCGACTGGACCGTCCCTTACGCCCCGGGCGTGTTGTCCGCCGTCGCCTACCGGTCGGGCCAGAAGGCGGCCGCCCAGGAGCTTCGCACCGCCGGCGCCGCCGCCAACCTGAGGATCACGCCGCTTCCATCGCCAATCGCCGGTGAAGTCTCGCTATATGACATTTCGGTTGTCGACACCGCGGGCCAGACCGTCACGGACGCGGTGCCTCCGATCACGGTGCGCGTCGAGGGACCGGCGCGCCTGATCGGCCTGGACACGGGCGACCTCGGCTATGGCGGGTCGTTCAAGACATCGACGCGTGCCGCCTATCTTGGGCGGATGCTTGCCACGGTCGAGCGGACGTCCCGACAGGGCACCCTTCGCATCGTGGCCACGACGCCCGGCCTGCCGGACGCCGCCTTCGTCCCCGGGCACACCCCGTAGGGCCACGCGAAGGACGCATCCCAATGTACGTCTCTTCAAGACCCAGCCGACCCAAGGCACTTTTGCCAATTTCCTGGATGTGCGCGCCGCGTATCCTATGCACGGCCATGCTTGCCGTCCTATTGGCGCAGAGAGTGCGGGCCGCGGAAATGTTCGTGTACTTCGGATCCCACAGCCCGTCCCCTGGAGCAGGGTTTTCACTAGCACGGTTCGACACGGACACCGGCGCGCTCTCCACGCCCCAGTTCCTCCTCCAGGCCAAGGAATCCGCATTTTTCGTCATTTCCGCCGACGGAACCCGCCTCTACACGTGCAACTCGGGAACGCCAGGCGGCCTCTCCTCGTACGCGGTAGAGCCCCATACGGGTCACCTCAGGCTCCTCAATCGAGTCCTGGCCGGTGGAGGCGACACCAGCTTCATCAGCGTCGACAGGGCCGGCCGCCACGTCCTCGTGGCAAACTATGACGGGGGCAGTGTCGCCGTCTTCGCCCTGAGGCCCGACGGCTCAATCGGCGACTGGACGGCCTTCGACCAGCACAGCGGCCGAAGCGTCAATCCGATCCGCCAGACCCATGCCTATGCCCACGCCATCGCCCTCGATCCGGCCAACAGGTTCGCCCTGGTCCCGGACCTCGGCGCCGACAGGCTGTACATCTACCGCTACAACGAGGCGGCAGGCGGCCTCGAGCCGAATGTGCCGGCCTATGTCCCCATCGCCCCCGGCTCGGGTCCGCGCCACGTCCGATTCCATCCGAATGGGCGTTGGGTCTACCTGATCAACGAGATCGCCAGCACGATCGTCGCCTTCACCTGGGATCCCGTTGCCGGGACCCTCGCGCCGTTCCAGACCGTTTCCACGCTTCCCTCCGATTTTAAAGGCGCGAGCGCGTGCGCCGAGCTCGAGGTTCATCCCAACGGGAGGTTTCTCTATGGCTCCAACCGCGGCCATGACAGCCTTGCCGTTTTCGCCATAGACCAGGTCACGGGAAAGCTCTCGCCGGTGGAGATAAAGCCGACCAGCGGAAAAACTCCGCGCAATTTCGCCTTCGACCCGACAGCCCGATGGATAATCCTCACAAACCAAGATAGCAGCAATGCGGTTGTCTTCCGGGTCGACCCCAACTCCGGTCGCCTAACCCAAACCGGGGACCCCGTGCCTGTTCCCTCCCCGTTCTGCGAGCGTTTCCTGCCCATCCGCTGAAGATCACACCTTATTCGTGAAAAAAACTGCCCTAGCCAGCCTCTCCCTATTGGCGTTAATGACCGTGATTTGCAGAGCCTCGGACGAAGGACACGGCCCTTCTCCCACCGGCACGCCCTCCTCCAGGGTGTACGTGAACCTCGACCTCGGCTGGCGTTTTAGCACCGGAGACGCTCCCACCGCGATGGAGCCAGCATTCGACGACTCGCGATGGCGGTCCGTGAACGTGCCCCATGATTGGAGCGTCGAGGGACCCTTCGATCCGCGTCTGGGAAGCGGTAACGGCTATGCTCCAGGAGGCATCGCGTGGTACCGGCGGCACATTCACGTCAGCGCGGCGGATAAAGGAAAGGTCGTGATCGCCGAATTTGACGGCGTCTATGACAACTGCGAAGTGTGGCTCAACGGGTTTCTCGTAGGCGGCCGGCCCTATGGGTTTGAGAGCTTCACGTGCGACCTGACAAACCTGCTGAAATTCGGCGACGCCGACAACGTCCTGAGCGTGAGGGTTGACCACTCGCGCGTCGCGGACTCGCGTTGGTACACCGGCTCAGGGATCTACCGCCACGTGCGGCTTTGCGTGGCCAATTCCCTTCACGTGGCCCATTGGGGGACGGCGGTAACGACTCCGGTGGTCACCCAGGATGCCGCCTCGATTCACATCGAGACGAATGTGCAGAACGGCTCGAGCGGGACCCGGTCCTTCACCCTTGTTTCCGACGTGGTCGATCCCAGCGGCAAGATCGCAGGGAGCTCGACGACCCAGGCGACCGTGGATGCCGGTTCCGTGGGGGCGGTGTCGCAGGATGTGCAGATCCCCAAACCGCGGCTTTGGTCGACGGAAAAGCCGCAGCTTTACCGGGTGCTCACCCGGTTGTCGGGCCCCGACGGAGGGGATGATCTCTCGACAACCTTCGGGATCCGCACGCTGGGCTTCGACCCCAACAACGGCTTCTCCCTCAATGGCGTGCCAATGAAGGTGAAGGGTGTCTGCGTGCACCAGGACGGCGGAAGCGTCGGCGTCGCGATTCCAGCCCGGGTGTGGGAGCGGCGACTGATCGCGCTGAGGGCGCTGGGGGTGAATGCAATCCGCACCAGCCACAATCCCCCCTCCCCCGAATTCCTGGACCTGTGCGATCAGCTCGGATTTCTTGTCATGGACGAGGCCTTCGACGAGTTCACACCGGGAAAAAACAAGTGGATCGAGGGTTGGACGGTGGGGGTCCCGAGCCATTTCGGATACAGCGAGCATTTTGCGGAATGGTCGGTGCGCGACATCCAGGACATCGTTCTGCGCGATCGGAACCATCCGAGCATCATCATGTGGAGCATCGGCAATGAGATCGATGGCGCCAACGATCCCTTCACGGACCCGTCTCTTGGGAAGGATTATCGTCCCGGCAACCCGCCCGCGACGGATATGGTCAAATGGGGCCGACCCCTCGTTGCCGCCGTGAAGCAGCTAGATCGAACGCGGCCGGTAACGGCGGCCATGGCGGGCGTGGAAATGTCCAACGCCGTCGGCTTCGCTCAGATCCTGGACATCGCCGGATACAATTACCAGGAGTACCGGTACGCTTCGGACCACGTGAAATATCCGAGACGGTTCATCTACGGCAGCGAGAACAGCCATGAATATGCGGCCTGGGTCGCAACGCGCGACAACCTCGCCATCTGCGGCCAGTTTCTCTGGACCGGAATCGACTACTTGGGCGAGGCCCGCCCCTGGCCGGCTCGGGCCAATCCGGACGGCCTCTTGGACTTGTGCGGCTTTGTTAAGCCCCTTGGGCGGTTCCGCCAGAGTCTGTGGAGCGAGCAGCCGATGGTCTATCTCTGCGCCGAGGAGACAGGAAAGGCCCAGGAGGCCGCGGCCGACACAAGAAGGCCGGTCGGCAGGGAGTCGTGGAACTGGCAGGATGGCGCCCCCCTCACCGTGTCATGCTTCACGAATTGCGCTGAAGTAACCTTGCTATTGAACGGGCTGCCGGTGGGCACGAAGACGTCAGCCGATAGCCAAGACGGGATCCTAAGCTGGAGGCTCCCGTACTCCAAAGGCGTCCTCAAGGCCGTGGGAAAACGAGGCGGCCAGGAGACATGTGAATTCGAGCTACGGACTGCGGGTCTTCCCCATCGGATCGTGTTTCATGCCGACGCGACCCAGTTGGTGGCGGACGGACAAGACGTCTCGCAGATTGAATATGACGTCGTCGACCAGGCCGGTGTGCGGATCCCCGATGCGGAAACCGAGATCAGATTCGAATTGTCCGGCCCTGCGCGGATTCTGGGAATTGGCAATGGAGATGTCTCCAATAGCGAACCCGTCACGGCGCCGAATCACCGCGCCTACCAAGGGCGCGGGATGATCATTTTGCAATCAACCGAGAACCAAGGGGCGATCTACCTGAAGGCGTCTGCCGCCAGCCTAGAGCCCGCGACAATTGCCCTGGCTAGCCACTAACCCCATTCCGTTGCGCCCCTCATTCAGTGAGTAGGGTCGTTGAGGCATAGAGTGGTATCCCCGCCCGGACTCGAACCGGAATACTCGGTTTAGGAAACCGATGCTCTATCCACTTGAGCTACAGGGACATAAAACTTGAATCCCAGGCCAGGAATCGGCCTCTCGCTCCGACAAAGGGCATGGAACGATCAAAAGGCGAGGTCGCGTGACCCAGGAGACGAAACAATTAGAGGATCGATCGCATGTCGGTCAACTTCCGACGCGGCGGGGCAAGCTGGCCTTGACCGGGGCCAGGGAACCGCCAACCAAGCCCGTGTGTCGATGGGATTTGCTGGGGCGTGCCCCATGAGCGTGCCTGCCCGGGACTCAATTAGCTAGCGACAGGGCCGCGGAATGGCGCCAGGATCGCAGGCCGTCCCGGAGAGCCCAAAGATGACCAAACGCGGAAAACCAAAGGTCGCCATCCTCGCGGGCTCGACCCTGCTTCTCCTGTCCCTGCTGTCGCTGCAGTTCCACCTGCCGGGGTATTTCGCGTGGATCTTCCTGATCGCGGGCCTCGGCGTCGTCTCCGTAAACGTATGGGGCCTGATGAAATCGGGCGAAAAAGACCCGGATTCGAAGTAAGGGGCCGCGGCAGGCGGGGATCCGACCGGTGAAATTGGTGTCGAAGCGAGGGATGAGATCCCTCCGACGCCCATGCTCATGCAGGAGGGCTGAGCCTGCCGCGGCCCATGCGGCCGCGGCAAACGCCCGCTCTTCTGCTGGCTTCGTGGGCAAAGTTGGTTAAACTAAGGACGCCATGATCGATACAATCAAAAAGACCCTGCTCGCCGGAGTCGGCGCCGCAGTGGTCACGAAGGACAAGGTCGAGTCCGCGCTCGCGGACCTCGTCAAGCAGGGCAAGCTGTCGTCCACCGAGGCCCGCGCCACGGCGGAAAAGATCGCCTCGGAGGGTAAGAAGGAGTTCGAGACCCTGAGCGGCGAGCTCAACGACAAGTTCAAGGACGTGCTCGCGGGGTTCAACCGCCGCACCCAGGAGCGGCTCGATGCCCTTGAGGCCCGGGTGACCGCGCTCGAGGGCCAGCATGGAGGCAAGGGTAAGGCCAAGGGCGTGTGAAACCCTTCAAGGTCCTGCACGAGGCGGTCCGCGCGAAGCACATTCTCGCGGTGCTGGCGAGGCATGGCTTTGACAACCTCCTAAGCCAGCTCGACCTCCACCCGAGCTTCCTGCAGCGGGTCCTCCCCAAGGCCACGCCGCGCCGCGCGGCCGAGCGAATCCGGCTGGCAGCCGAGGAGCTCGGACCGACGTTCGTCAAGCTGGGGCAGATGCTGTCGATGCGGCCCGATGTCGTGCCGCACGACGTCATCCTCGAGCTGCGCAAGCTCCAGGACCAGGTCCCCCCGCTGCCCTTCGAGGTCATGAGGCCGGTCCTCGTCGACGGCCTGGGCTGCGAGCCCTCGGAGGTGTTCTCCGAGTTCGACGAGACCGCAGCCGCGAGCGCCTCACTTGCCCAGGTCTATTTCGCCCGCTTGAGGGACGGAGGCGAGCCCGTCGCGGTCAAGGTCCAGAAGCCGGGGATAGGGAGGGAGATAGAGACCGACTTCGACCTGGCGCACTGGCTTGCCGGGCTCCTGCACCAGAGGATCGCGGCGCTCAAGCCGATGGACCTGCCGGCGGTGATCGACGAGGCTCGGGCCAGCACCCTGCGCGAGCTCGATTTCCGGCTCGAGGCCCACAACCAGGAGTATTTCAACACGCTCAACCAGCACGCCGACCAGGTGTTCGCCCCCAAGGTCTACCACGACTTCTCCAGCGAGTGCGTCCTCGTGATGGAGCGGATCGACGGGGAGCCGGTCAGCCGCGCCGAGGGGTACCCGATCGAGAAGCGAAGGCTCCTCGCCTCCCACGGCGCGCTCTCCATAGCCCGGCAGGTCTTCATCTCGGGTTTCTTCCACGCCGACCCCCATGCCGGGAACATCTTCATCGCCCGCGACGGCCGGCTCTGCTTCCTTGACTGGGGGATGGCCGGGCACCTGACCCGCCGCCTGCGCTACGCGGTCGCGGACTTCTGGCTCGCGTCCGTGGAGCAGGACACGGAGCGGATCGTGCAGATCGCGACCGACCTGGCGCCGGTGGACGCCCGGCCGGACCAGCGCGCGATGGAGAAGGAGATCACGCTCGCGCTGCGCGAGGAGCTCAACTTCGCGATCGGCCACGCCTCCCTCGGCAAGGCGATGCTGAGGCTCCTCTTCATCTTCGGCCAGAACGGCATCTTCCTCGCGCGCGACTACTCGCTCATGGCCAAGGCCGTCCTTTCGATCGAGGAGGTCGGGACCGGCCTAGACCCGGAGTTCGACCTTCGCAAAGAGGTCGGCCCAGTCCTGGGTGAGCTCCAGAGGGAGCGCCTCAACCCGCTGACCCTCGCCCGGAGGACGCGCGACGTGGTCCGCCAGGCGATCCTCGGGATGCAGGAGCTGCCCTTCGACCTGCGCCGGCTCCTGCGCCGGCTCGAGCACGACAACGTCTCGATCAACCTGAACCACAAGGGGCTCGAGCAGCACGACGAGGCCGTGAAGATCGCGGCCAACCGCATCTCGCTCGGGGTCATCATCGGGTCCCTCATCATCGGCTCGTCGCTCATCGTGACGACCGGCATCCAGCCCCACCTCTTCGGCTACTCGGCGCTCGGCATCGTCGGCTACCTCATCTCGGCCGTCCTCGGGCTCTACGTGATCTGGGACATCATCCGGCACGGCCGGCACAAGTAGCGCCCGTGGAGCCGCTTGCGGGGCCAAAACTGCTGCGTTGACAATGACCCGAGGGATTCCACGCTCTCCCTTCCACATTTTACAAACGCCATGAGCACCGTAGAAACCAAGCAGCAGACACCCACCCCCGCCCAGATTCCGTTCACGGATCCCCAGGCCTGGGTGCGCTTTGTCACCGACACGGGCAAGATCCTGCCCCGCAAATACACCGGGCTCTGCGCGAAGCACCAGCGCGCCGTCACGAAGACGATCAAGCACTCGCGCAACATGCTGCTCACGAAGTGAGCGGGCGCTCCCTGAACCGATAAACACCGGAGCTCAAAAGGCTCCGGTCTTTTTCTGCCCGGACGGCGCGACACGTTTTCCCAAGCATGGCCTCTAAATCCCGGATCTACCGGGGCACCCCCCGGAACCTGGCGCTCCTCGCGCGGCGCCTGAGGGCGGGCGGGATCGTCGGGGTCCCCACGGAGACGGTCTACGGGCTCGCGGCCGACGCGACGAGCAAGGCCGCGTGCAAGAGGATCTTCGCGGCGAAGGGGCGCCCCACCGATGACCCGCTGATCGTGCACATCGCCTCCCTCGGGGACCTCGGGAGGGTGGCCGTGGCCAATCCCGGGGCGCTTCGCCTCGCGCGCGCCTTCTGGCCGGGGCCGCTGACGATCGTCCTCCCCAAGACCGGCGCCATCCCCGGGGAGGTGACGGCTGGGCTGCCGAGCGTCGCCGTCCGCATGCCCTCCCACCCCCTCTTCCGCCGGCTGATCCGGCTTGCCGGCGTCCCCCTCGCGGCGCCGAGCGCCAATCCCTTCGGGTACGTGAGCCCCACGACCGCGGACCATGTGAGGAGGAACCTGGGGGGGAAGGTCAGCCACATCCTGGACGGCGGCCCGTCGCGGATCGGGCTTGAGTCGACGATCGTCGACATGCGCGACCCCCGGCGGCCCGCGCTCCTTCGCCCCGGCGCCATCACCCGTTCCGAGGTCGAGCGGGTGCTCGGAATCCGCGTCGCCAGGTCCCGGACGTCGCGCGCCGGCGGGCGCCTGGCGCCCGGCCAGATGGCGCGCCACTACAGCCCGCGGACGAAGGTCGTGCTCCACGACCGGCTGACCCCCGCCTTGGCCTTGCGCAGCGGACCGGACGAGGCCTGGCTCTTCATCCGCAGGCCGGCGGGCGGCGCGGGACGACCCAACGTCCACTGGCTCGACGCCGCGGGAGACCTGCGGCGCGCGGCGCGCCGTCTCTTCTCGGCCCTTCGGGAGCTCGACCAAGCGGGCTACCGGACGATCCACGCCGAGCGCCCCGCGGGCACGGGCCTCGCCGAGGCGCTCCTCGACCGGCTCAAACGCGCCTCCTCGCGCTAGCGGACGGCCGCCGCCAATTCGGCGAGCAGGCGCTCGTTCTGGTCGGGCGTACCGACCGTGACGCGGACCCACTCGGGCAGGTTGTAGGTCTTCAGCGGCCTGACGATGACGCCGCGGTGCTGCAGGGCGTTGAACACGCGCTCGCCGTCGCCCACGCGGACGAGGATGAAGTTCGCCTGGCTCGGCACCCACTTGAGCCCGAGCGCCGTGAATCCGGCCTCGAGGCGCCTCAAACCTCTGCGGTTCTCAAGGACGCACCGGTTGCGGAAGCCCTGGTCGTCGAGGGCCGCCGTGGCGGCCGCCTGCGCGATGGCGTTCACGTTGAAGGGCTGGCGGGAGCGGTCGAGGAGGGAGGCCATCTCCGCGCCCGCGTAGCCGTAGCCGACGCGCAGCGACGCGAGGCCGTAGGCCTTCGAGAAGGTCCTAAGCCCGATCACGTTCCTTCCCTCGGCGATGAGCGGCCGGATGTCCGGGGCCTTCTCGGCGTAGTCGCCGTAGGCCTCGTCGACGAGGCAGATCACCCGCGGGGGCAGCGAGCGGATGAAGGCGAGGAGCTCCTCCTCGGTGTTCGCGGCGCCGGTCGGGTTGTTCGGGGTGGAGACGACGACGAGCTTCGTCCTGGGAGTGAGCGCCCTTGCGAGGGCGCCCAGGTCGTTCCTGAAGTCGACGAGCGGCACCTCGACCGGCTTCGCCCCGAAGAGGAGCGCGACCAGCCGGTAGACGATGAATTCCGGCAGCCCCATGAGCACCTCGTCGCCGGGCGACAGGAAGACGTGCCCCACGAGCTCGATCACCTCGTTGGACCCGTTGCCGATCACGAACTGGTCCGGGGAGAGGCCGTGGAAGAGCGCGAGACGGCTGCGCAGGGCGTAGCAGCCCCCGTCCGGGTAGAGCTGGCCCTGCTCGAGCGCGCGCTTGCCGGCCTCGACCGCCAGGGGCGACGGCCCGAAGGGGTTCTCGTTGGACGCGAGCTTGATGATGCCCGCCGGGTCGAGCCCCAGGTCGCGCGCCACGTCCTCGATCGGCCTGCCCGGCACGTAGGCCGGGTAGGAATGGATGAAGGGCTTCGCAAGGTCTGACGGCTTCACGGGTCGGGAGCGCAATTGGAGACGAACCGGCATCCGAGATGAAGCCAAAAGGGATTCGCAAAGGCAGGCCCCGCGCCGCTAGAAGAGGGGCCGATGTCGAACCGGCTACCCCCCGCCCTGCTGGCCCTCGCGCTCGCCCTCGTCCTGCCCGCCCGGGCGGAGGACACGGTCAAGGTTGAGGTCGGCCAGATAAAGGGGGCCAGGTTCTCGATCGCGAACCCCCCCGGCGCCTGGAACCACAGGCTCCTGCTCCTGGCCCACGGCTACCGCCCCGACACCGCTCCGCTGATCGCGGACCTCAATCCCGAGAGGGTTTGGATCAAGGCGGTCCTCGACGAGGGGTGGATCGTCGCCACGACCAGCTACCGCAGGAACGGCGTCGTCATCGGGGACGCGATCGCGGACCTCGATGCGCTGCGCTCGTTCATCGCGACGGCCTACGGCGATCCCGAGCGCACGGTCCTCGTCGGGGAGTCGATGGGGGGGCTGGTGGCGACGATCATGGCCGAGCGCGACAAGGGGCCGTATGACGGAGCGCTCGTCTTTGACGCCACGCTCTACGTGAAGGAGACGAATACCCAGGTCGGGCTCTCGCTCCTGCCGCGGATCCCGCTCCTCTTCGTGGCGACCGAGCGCGAGGCCGCGAGCCCCAAGAGCTACCTGACATCCCTCGTGTCGCGCCCCTCCCCGGTCGTCCAGCCCATGCTCTTCCTCATCTCCCGCGAAGGCCACACGAACATCAACCAGGCCGAGCGCCTGGCCTCGTTCCGGGCGCTCAACGACTGGATCGAGAAGGGGCCGGACGCGCTCCCCAAGCCGAGGGACCAGGCCCCCTACTTCGACGCGACCATCGCCGCCGACCCGGGGCCCTCGACGGCAGCCATCCACGCCGATGGGAAGGGCTTCGACACCCGCGTCGCCGAGGTGGACCCGGTCTACGGCAACATCCTCCTCGAGGCGCAGGACCGGGATTTCCAGGCCTCGGGCATCCCTCCCATGACCTTTTGCCATGTCGAGGCCAGGGGGAAGAGCTACCGCGCCCTCTACGGGCGGACCTACTCCGACGTGAGGAACGGCGAATGGGTCGCGTTCCCCGACGCCGACGGGCGCACGGTCCTCGCGAGGCTCTTCGGCGATGCCGCGGGCACGGCGGGCCTGAAGGTCGGAGACGCTGTCACCTTTGTCCCCTTCGAGACCGGGAAACCGTCACCCTAGGAGCCGGCTCTGGACGAAGACCCACTTCATCCCGGCCGCCTCCGCGGCCCTGATGCCGGGCTGGCCGTCCTCGAACACGAGGCAGCCCGACGGGGGGACCCCCATCCGCTTCGCCGCCAGCAGGAACATGTCCGGCGCCGGCTTCCCGTGCTCGACGTCGTCGGCCGTGACGACGACGGGGAAGAGCGGCGCCAGCCCCGTCTTCCTTAGCGTGCTCTCGACCACGTCCCTCGTGCCGCCGGAGGCGATCGCGACCGGGTGGCTCGCGGCGACCTTCCTTGCGAATTCGACGACGGGGGCGATGACCGTCAGCTTCTCGAGCGAGCCCTTGAACATCTCCTCCTTTTGCCGGTACACGGCGTCCGGGTCGAGGACCAGGCCGTGGCGCTTGCCGAGGAGGGCGGCCACCTTCCTGGACGGCACGCCCCCGAGCTCGTAGAAGAGGTTCTCGTCAAGGCGCCCCTTCAGGCCCGCCTTCTTGAGCGCGGCCTCCCAGGCGGTGTAGTGGAGCGGCATCGTGTCCACGAGGGTGCCGTCCAGGTCAAATATGTAGCCGCCAAAGTCGCCCTCCGGGATCTTGATCTTCATGCAGGAAGGGGCAACGACGCCCGAAACCGCCCCCTCCGCAACCCCAAAAAACGCTGGTTAGGCCGCCATCCCGCGGTAGGCTCCCCGAAGGAACCCCCAAATCATGAAAAAATACCTCGTCGAATTCATAGGCACCTTCTTCCTCGTCTTCACGGTGGGCAGCACGGTCATCGCCCCGGGGGCCGGATCGCTGGCCCCGCTGGCGATCGGGGCGTCGCTGATGGTCATGGTCTTCGCCGGGGGCCACATCTCGGGCGGGCACTTCAACCCCGCGGTCACCCTCGCGGTGTGGATCCGCGGCAAGTGCGAGACGAGGGACGTCGTCCCCTACTGGGTCGCGCAGATAGCCGCCGCCCTGGTCGCGGCCTGGCTCGTCGGCAAGATCAAGATGGCCGGGGCTGCGCAGCCCCTGGCGCTCGCGAGCTGGAAGCCGGCCTTCGTGGTCGAGTTCCTCTTCACGTTCGCGCTCTGCTGGGTCGTCCTCAACGTCGCCACCTCCAAGTGGACGAGCGGAAACTCGTTCTACGGCCTGGCGATCGGCATGACGGTCATGGTCGGGGCCTTCGCCGTCGGCGGCGTCTCGGGCGGCGCGTTCAACCCGGCGGTGGCGACCGGGATCTCGGCGATGGGCCTTTCCTTCTGGAGCAACTACTGGGTGCTCGTCTCCGGAGAAATCGCCGGGGCCATAGCCGCCGCGACGGCCTACAAGCTCGTCAACGGCAGCGACTGAAGGCGGGGGCGCCTGCGGCCCCCCGGCCGGCCTACTTCCGGTATCCGCGGTGCAGGCGTCCCGCGGGCTTCGCGGGGGCCAGCGCCTCGTCCAGGACCTTCTGGTCGAAGAGGGCCGAGTAGATGTAGGGGAAGCCCTCGATCTTCTTGCGCTCGATCGTCGCGCCGATGAACCGCTCGATGCTGCGCGCGTCGCGGACGTCGTCCTCGGTCACCAGCGTGAAGGCGTCGCCCGTGTTGTGGGCGCGCCCGGTCCTGCCTATCCGGTGGACGTAGTCCTCGGCGTTCTCGGGGACGTCGTAGTTGATCACGTGCGAGACGCCGGCGATGTCGAGGCCGCGGGCCGCGATGTCGGTGGCGACCAGCACCTCGTTCTTGCCGCTCTTGAACCCCTCGAGCGCCTCGACGCGCTCGCGCTGGTTGCGGTCGGAGTGCATGACGCCGACCCGGTGTCCCTTGCGGACGAGCCGCTCCGCGATGCGGTCGGCCCCCATGCGGGTGCGGCAGAAGATGAGGACGCTCTTGAAGTCGGTCTGCTCGAGGAGCAGCTGCAGGAGGTCGAACTTCTGCGAGGCGACGACCGGGTAGAAGCAGTGGGAGATCGTGTCGGCGGCGGAGTGCTTGCGGCCGATCTCGACCTTGGAGGGGTTGCGCAGGGCCCAGCTGGCCAACTGCTCGATCTCCGGGGGGAGGGTCGCGGTGAAGAAGAGGGTCTGGCGGTTCTTCGCGCACTTCTGGACGATGCGCTTCACGTCGGGCAGGAAGCCCATGTCGAGCATCCGGTCGACCTCGTCGAGGACGAGGATGTCGATCTTGTCGAGCGAGCAGTTGCCCTGCTCCAAATGGTCGAGGAGGCGCCCCGGCGTCGCAGCGAGGATGTCGACGCCGCGCCGCAGGTCGTCGGTCTGCTTCCCGTAGCCGACGCCGCCGTAGACGATCGTGACCCTCAGGTCGGTGAACTGGGCGTACTTGTGGAAGGCCTCCTCGACCTGGAGCGCGAGCTCGCGCGTGGGCTCGAGGATCAGGCAGCGCATCGCGCCGTGCTGGCCGAGGCGCTGGATGATGGGAAGGGCGAAGGCGGCGGTCTTGCCCGTCCCGGTCTGTGCGGAGCCGATGACGTCCGTGCCCTTCAGGATGAGCGGGATCGCCTGGACCTGGATCGGGGTCGGCTCGGTGTAGCCCTTCTTCTCGACCGTGTGCGCAAGCGCGTCGCAGAGGCCGAGCTTCGAGAACGCCGTGTCCATCTTCGGGATGTCGACGGGGACGAGCGGCTTGTACGTGACCTGGGCCGGATGCTCAAAGTCGTCGCGGGCCGGGCGGGGCCGGCGGCCGTCGCCCTGGCGGGAGGGGCCGAAGCGCGAGGGCCCGCGGCCTGCGGGGCGGCGCTCGTCCTGGCGGGGGCGCTCGTCCTGGCGGGGGCGCCCCTCATGGGGCTTGCCCTGGCCGTGTCCTCCCCCCTGGGAGGGTCCCGGCGAGCGTCCCTGGGGGGCGCGGGGCGAGGGGTTGTGCGGGCGGGGGCCCGCCGGATGGGCGGGTCTGCGCTGCGCGGGCCCGTCCTGGGGTCGGGGCGCGCCGTGCGGCGCAGCCGGTTTCGGCTTCTGGGCAGGGGCTATCGATTCACGAAGCCGGGCAATGAACTTCCTTAGCATGATCTGGATGAAAGGTTCACAATCCCTGTGTTCCCCCGCTTTTGCAATCCCCCATTGCGCCAGAGCTGTAAAGTGGCGACACTGGGGCAATTGGATTCTCGCTTGGCAGCCAATTGCCCCGCAGCATGATAGCGACCGTCTCTAAGCCCTGATGAATCCCGACCTCCTCTGGTTTGTCCGCCTCGGTATCGACCAAGGCCTGTTCACCCGGGTTCAGGCCGTCTCCACGAAGGCGAGGCTGGGCCAGTACAACCTCGAGATGCTGGTCTTCGCCCAGCGCCTGATCGACGACGACATCGTCAAGAACATCGAGGCCCTGGAGAAGCTCGCCGGCCTCGCCACGGTCCAGGCGGACCAGGGGCCGCCCACCCAGGACCCGTTTGCGGCCCCCGACGACCTAGTCGAGGACAACATCCCGATGCCGCCGAAGAGGACGGTCGCGGGCGCCGCGCCGAACTTCGAGTTCGACCGGATCACGAGGCTCGACGACAAGGCGCTCGGCGACGCCTTGAAGGGGCTCCTCACCGCATCCGTGAACTACGGCGCCTCGGACCTCCACCTGTGCACCGGCAGGCGGCCCTTTGTCCGCAAGGACCGGGTGATCACGTACCTGAGCGACCACCTGCTCACCTCCGAGGAGGCGATGCGCATCAACGCGGTCCTCCTCTCCCCCGACCAGAGCAAGACCTTCCTGGCCAAGCACGACCTGGACTACGCCCTGGCGGTCGGAGAATCCGAGCGCTACCGCGTGAACCTGATGATCCACAAGGAGGGCGCCGCGGGCGCGTACCGCATCGTCCCGAAGGAGGTCAGGACGCTCCAGGAGCTCGGGTTCGGGGAGCACATCAACACGCTCAAGAAGATGCTCAGCTACCACAACGGGCTCGTCCTGATCACGGGCCCCGTGGGCTCGGGCAAGACGACGACGCTCGCCTCGATGGTGGCCTACCTGAACGAGACCCGCAAGGACCACATCATCACGGTCGAGGACCCGATCGAGGTCGTTCAGATGTCCAAGGGCTGCAACGTGACCCAGCGCCAGGTCGGCGACCACACGAAGACCTTCTTCACCGCCCTCAAGGGCGCCCTGCGCGAGGACCCCGACATCATCGTCATCGGCGAGCTTCGGGACCTGGAGACGATCGAGATGGCGGTCAGCGCGGCCGAGACCGGGCACCTCGTCATCGGCACCATGCACACGAGCGACGCGGCCACGACCCTCAACCGGCTCCTCGACGTCTTCCCCGCGGCGCAGCAGACGCAGATCCGGGCGAGCGTCGCGGAGAGCCTGAGGGGCATCGTCTGCCAGCGCCTCCTGCCCAACCCCGCCGGCGGCCTCGTCATGGCCTGCGAGATCCTCGTCAACAACATGGCGATCTCGAACCTCGTTCGCGAGGGCAAGACGACGGGCCTAAGGAACACGATGGAGACGGGCGTCCGGGAGGGGATGTGCCTGATGGACAGCGTCATCTTCGGGCTCTGGCAGGACAACAAGGTCTCCAAGGACACGGCGCTCGCCAACGTCACCAACCGCACGCTGCGCGCCAGGATACTCTAGGAACCACCCCATGGCTGAAATCGACACACTGCTGCGCTCCATGGTCGACAAGGGCGGCTCGGACCTCCACCTGATCGTCGGGCTCCCGCCGAAGGCGCGCATCTCGGGCTCGATCCAGCCGATCGGGGACAAGCCGCTCGACGCGGCGTCCCTCGAGAAGCTGATCAGGGAGATCGTCCCCGACCGCCGCTGGAAGGAGTACCTCGAGAGGAAGGACCTTGACCTCGCCCACGAGATCCCCGGCTTCGCGCGCTTCCGCGGCAACTTCCTGTACAACCACTGGGGCCAGGCGGCGGTGTTCCGCCAGATCCCCGCGAAGATCCTCTCCTTCGACGAGCTGAAGCTTCCCGAGGCGATCAAGAAGCTCTGCCACCTGAACGAGGGGCTGGTCGTCGTAACGGGACCGACGGGCAGCGGCAAGTCGACGACGCTCGCGGCGATGATCGACTACATCAACACGAACCTCTGCCGGCACATCATCACGATCGAGGACCCGATCGAGTTTGTGCACCCGGTGAAGAAGAGCGTGATCGTGCACCGCGAGGTCGGCGAGCACACGGAGTCGTTCGCCGCGGCCCTGAAGGGCGCCATGCGCCACGACCCGGACATCCTGCTCGTGGGCGAGATGCGGGAGCTTGAGACCATCAAGCTCGCGCTCGGCTGCGCCTCCATGGGCATGCTGGTCTTCGGGACCCTGCACACGAACAACGCCCCGAAGACGGTCGACCGCATCATCAACGCCTTCCCCTCGGACGACCAGAACCAGGTGCGCGTGATGCTCGCGGGCTGCCTGTCGGGGATCGTCGCCCAGCTTCTGTGCAAGCGCATCCCCAAGGGACGCTGCGCCGTGCACGAGATCCTGCTCCAGCACGAGGCGCTCGCCAACACCGTCCGCAGCGGCCAGATCGCCAACATCCGCCAGATCATAGAGAGCGGCGGCGCCGACGGGATGGTCCTGATGGACACGAGCCTGATGAACCGGGTGAAGGACGGCACGATCGAGGCCCGCGAGGCGTACATGAAGGCCGCCAACAAGGCGGCGTTCGTGTCGCTCCTGAAGCCCGGGGAGCTCGACTCCGCGGAGCACTGAGGCGCGCACGCCGGCGCAAATCCCACGTCAGCCGCGCCACCCCATGCCGCTTTCCGTGGAGATGTTTCTCGATGACGAGACGGAGAAGGCCGTGAGGCATCTTTGGGCCGCCATAGCCGCGGGCGGAATCTGCGACTACATGAGCACCTCCGGGTCGCGCCCGCATATCTCGCTTGGCGTCTTCGATGCCGGGGACGAGGGACGGATAGCCCAGATGTTGGATCGGCTCTCGGGGACGGCTGCCCCGCCCAGGATCCGGCTGTCCGCGCATGGCCGGTTCCCTGGGACGCGGGTCTTTTTTCTGGCCCCGAGTCCCACGCGCGAGCTGCTCGCAATCCAGGAGTCGGTGCACGGGGAGCTCGACGGGCTTGGGGTGAAGGTGTGGCCAAATTACGCCCCAGGGGAATGGTACCCGCATTGCACGCTCGCAATGAACGCCGCCGACAACACCGCGGATCGATTGGAGGCCCTTGTCGACCGCGCCGTTCTCCCCAAGGAGACACGCATCGAGTCGATGGGCCTGGTCCGCTTCAGGCCTGTGTTCCATGTGGCGGTCCACGCCCTCAGGGGCCCGGATGCGCCTCCCGGTCCGCCGCAGGGTCCACCGGCTGCCTAGCACCGGAAGGGCCAAGCGCCCATCCCCGCCCTCAGCGCACCTCGTAGACCTCGACGAGGCCGACGCCCGTCGTGGAGTTGGCGCCTGTCACCTGCGCGGTGTACGAGCCCGGCGGGAGGGTGACCGTCATCGCGCAGTCGGCGGAACCGGCCGTGAGGCCGAAGGCCCCCACGCTGCCCATCGTCGCCGTCGTCGATATCTCGACCCCCGCCTTCACCGTGGAGGAGCCCGCGGACGACTTCGTGGACCACCCCTGGTTCGTGGCGATCGCGGCACCCTGGGAATCGAACAGGGTCAGGGTCGGGCTCGCCAGGGCCCCGGCGACGCCAAAGCCGGCCAGCGCGGGCCCGACGCCCCGGACAAGGACCGCCTCGGAGGAGTTCGTGGGGCCGGGGGCGATCACGAACCCGGCGATGAGCGCATTGGCGCCGGCCTGGATGTTGGCCCTGGCGGAGATGTTGACGATCCTCGACGGTGGCGCGCCGGTGTCGGCGTCGTAGATCTCGGCCAGCGCGACGCCGTTCGATCCTCCCGCGCCCGAGACGTTCGCGGTGTAGGTCCCGGGCTGGAATGACTGCAGGAGCGCCGTGTCGAGGGAGTTCGCCGCAAGCGAGAACGCGCCGACGCCCGACATCGCGCCCTTCAGGTCGGAGCCGCCGCCCCAGGCGGCGTTGCTCGCGATCTGCACGCTGCTGGAGTTGAAGAGGGTGAGGACCGGGGCCGCGAGGATTCCCGGCACCGAGAACTGCGCGAGCCCGGGGCCGACGCCCCGGATGAGGACCGACTTCTGGGCCGACCCCGCGACAGCGAAGCCCGCGATCAGGGCGTTGGCGCCGCTCTGCACGTCGGCCCTCGCGGATAGGTTCATGATCCGGGCGTCGGACGTCGTCGTCAGCGTGCCCATGTTGAAGGTGTAGTTCCCAAGGGAGTTGGAGATCAGGAGGTGGTAGGTTCCGTTGTCGGCGGCGCCCGCCGCGGCGATCTGGTAGGTCGAGCCCGTGGCGCCCGCGATGTTCGTGCTGCCGAGCTGCCACTGGTACGTCGCCGGTGTCACCTGGGCCGAGGCGCTCATCGTGACGGGAGTGCCGGCCGGCACGGGGCCCGCGGGGGCGTAGGTGTAGGAGACGACGGCCGCGTCTATGAGGGCGATCGCGCTCGTCACGTTGAGCGTCCCGACCCCCGTGCACATGTCGTAGCCCGGGCCCGCCGAGTACGCCCCGTTGGTGCCGCTCTGGACGTCGTTCACCCCGTTCATGCCGCTCATTGCGTAGAGCCAGTGCCCGAAAAGGCCGAGGGGCGTGAGCCCGAGGGTCGCGCGCTTCTGGTCGATGACCGCCGCGATCGCCGCCATGATGGGCGACGAGAGGCTGGTCCCGATGAGGCCGACCTGCTGCCCGTTGATGACGGCGAATCCCCCCGTGTAGGTGCCGGCCGCGGCCGGCATCGCCGAGGCCATGGCGGAGACGTCGGGCACGCACCTCGCGGTCCCGGCGGGAAGTCCGGCCCCCGTCTGCCATGCCGGCCGCGGGAAATACGTGCTCACGCCGCCGCCCGAGGCCAAGGGGTTCGTCGCGACGTTGCCGATCTGCGACCACACCGTCTCGCCCGTCTTCACCCACGACGTGTTGAACGCGACCGTCGTCCCGCCGACGCCCGTCGCGAACGGGTCGCTGGCCGGGTACTGCACGTCGAGCGCGTTCGCGGGATTGTAGCCGTTCGTCATGTCCGTGTTGGGGTTGGAGCCGCTGTCCCCCGAGCTCGTCAGGAACGTGATCCCCGCGGCCGCCATCTGGGCGTAGGTCTGCGAGGTGGTGTCGCGGAAGGACTGCGAGGAATTCCCCTCGGGGGCGCTCGCGCTGTAGTTCACCACCTTTGCCAGGCCCTCGTTCATGATCTGCGTGCACGCGGCGACGGCGTTCGTCTGGTTGAGGGCGGAGGTGGCATAGACCCTGACCTGCGCCCCCGGCGCGAGGCCCGAGGCCCATTCGACGTCGAGCGTGGCCTCGTTGATGTCCGCGGTCTGCCTGTCCGCCGCGGGGCCGCCGGAGACATTGACCGACGAGAAGTTCGCGGTCGTCTCCGTGCTGCCGATGGCGGTCCAGAACGCCGTGAGGTCGCTTGCCTGGGGCACCGAATCTATGATGACGGCGATCGTCTGCCCGGTCCCGTCGAGGCTCCCCGGGATGTTGTAGGCGGCCGCGATGTCCGCCGGGGTGGTCCTTCCCGCCACGGTCGTCACCGCGTCGGGCACGAGCCTGGGCGTATGCATCAATTGGTGCGGCTGCAGGCCCACGATCCCGAGGACCGCGTCCGCCACGTCCGCGGGCAGCGACGGGTCCGTCACGGCCGACGTGAACTCCCCGTCGGCCGTCGCGACGCGCGCGAACGCGACGCCGAGGGCGCCTGCGACCCTGGAGACGGGCCCGCGGGCGAAGAGGTTCGTGTGGTTTGCGTCCGCGAGGGTCAGCTCCATGCCCTGGCTCGCAAGCCAGGCGCCGACGCGGGCGTAGTCCCGCGCGTCAGGGAGGTACTTCTCCTCCATCTCGGCCCTTGAAATCAGCTGTCCCGTGCCGATCCGCGACGCGAGCTCGGCGAAATTGCGCATCCGCAGGCTCACCACGAACTCGAGCGGCTCGGCCGACTCGGCGGCCGTCAGGACCTCCCTCACCCTGCGGGGCCCCGATGCCGGTGCCCCTAACGGGACCTCCCGCACCGAGCCCGCAAAGAGCACGCGTTCCGCGGCGGGGGTTGCCGGCAGCGCCCTTGGCGCCGCCAGGCACATGACTGCAACGGCAATCGCGAGGCCTTGTCTGGGGTTCATGCGAAAGGGGGAATCCGGCCGGCCCGCGGGGGGTGCGGCCAGCCCAATTGAGCACCAAGGGGCGGCTGACTAAAGAGGATACTGCATCCTATGACGGAGATAAGCGGAGCCAATGGGGCCAATTTGGCCGGCTATGCCCGGCCGCGGGGCGGGATAACGGGGACCTGGGTTGAAAACGGGAGCAACGGGCTCGCAACCGTTTTCAGCTGAAATGCGTCAACACGCTTTCAACCATTCGCAACAATTGCGCATGGGCCAAACCACACGCTCCCAGGGTGTCTCCTTCACGCACGAAATGTGGACGCGCATCGAGGCGCGCCGCCGCGACCTCAAGGTCGGCAGGAGCCAGTACTTCCAGATGCTGGCCGAATGGGACCTCAGGTTCATGCCCGAGATCCACGCGCACAAGGGCGACGGGAAATGGCACTTCTATCCCGAGCACGGCGCGGCGCCGTCCGAGGGCGAGCACCTGCGGGCCGCCGAGGACCCGGACCCCGAGGGCCCGGCCGTCGCGCCGCAGGGCGCAAAGCCGCGGCGCAAGCGCCGATAGCGCGGAAAAATCGGTTGCCGTCCAGGGGCTTTTGGGCGGCGATGGGCCCGTGCACCCGCCACCCAACGATGCGATCAGGGAGCTCGCGACCGTCATGGGCGACGACGCGGCGCGGGAGATCGTGCGCCTCTTCCTTGATGACTTCCCGGTCTCCATCGGCCGCCTGGGGACATGCGGGCAGGCCGACCAGCACCGGATCGTACACGGCCTGAAGAGCAGCGCCCTTCACATGGGCGCCATGGCGCTCTCCCGGCGCATGGCCGCCATCGAGAGGCGCCTGGAGGCGCCGGGGACGGCGATCCTGCCCGCGGACGTCAGCGGGGCGGTCTCGGACTTTGACGCCGTGGCGCCCGCCCTGCGCCTCTACGCCGGGGACTGACGCCTGCCCGCCCTACGACTTGACGATCCCTGCCTGGACGCACCAGCGAACGAGGCTTGCGACCTCCTTCACGTTGATCTTGTCCATGATGTTGGCGCGGTGCTTCTCCACGGTGCGCACGCTCAGGTTCAGCCTGTCGGCGATCTCCTTCGAGGAGTGACCCTCCGCCACGAGGCGCGCGACCTCGAGCTCCCGGCCGGAAAGCGTCTGGACGGCCTCGGCCGAGGCCACCTGGGGCCCCGCCTTAACGGCCGGCTCCACCTTCGGCAGCTGGCCCGCCGCCGCCGACGTCTTGGGCGGCACGTTGGCGGCGAAGAACATCCCGCCCGCAACGACCGACTCGATCGCCTGGAGCATGTAGCTGATCGGCGCGCTCTTGTCCACGAACCCGTGGACGCCCTGCGCGATGAGGCGCGCCGGAAGGTCGCCGTCGGGGTGGCCCGTCAGGACGAGGATCCTCGTCGCCGGCAGCTTCGAGCGCACCTCCCGGATGACCTCGAGGCCGTGCATCCCGGGCAGGTACAAGTCGACGATGAGAAGCCCGGGCGGATCCTTCAGGCAGTGCTCCAGGCACGTCTTGCCGTCCTTGAACGTGCCGGAGACCACAAGGCCCCGCACACGGCTCAACGCGGAGGCCAGCATCTGGCGGAACACCGCCTCGTCGTCCACAATGACCGTGTGTATGGGCACGTTAATGCATATGTTAGGCAAGAAACCCCCCGGGGCAAGCGCAACCCTGACCGAAGAGGGTTGTCGCCGTCCGGGGGCGCGCTAGGCTCGGCGCCGTGAACGGAGTCGCGCTCCTCGCTCCCCTATTCCTTGCCTTCGAAATCTGGCAGCTGGTCATGAGCGAGCGCTATGTCGGGATCAAGCAGATCGCCCGGGGCGCCGAGCCGCGGGAGATGGGGCCGAGCGAGCCCGTGGCCTTCCTCTGGACGGCGTCGATCCTCGTCTACGGCCTGTGGATGGCGTCCCTCCTGGCGACCCCACGGGCGCGGATCTACGGTCTCGTCCTCATCGCCACGTCGATCGTGGGCTACTCGATCCGGCGCAACTGCGAGCTGAAGCGGATCCTGGTCGTGCTGACCTTCGAGGGCGCGGTGCGGGTCGCCGTCCTTTCCCCCCTGACGGTTGCCTCGTGGGGCCATCTCTAGCCGGCCGGACCCGATGGCCTTCGAGGAGATCGAGCGCCCCTCCCCAAACCGGGACGGCGCCGCGCACGAGCGCCTGGGAGTCCTCTTCCACCACAGCGAGATGTCATTCGAGGCGACGATCGCGAGGATGCAGGACCCCGCGAGCCGCGTGAGCTACCACTGCCTCATCGCCCCCGACGGGAAGCGCTGCACGCTCGTGCCCGACCATGAGGTCGCCTGGCACGCGGGTTTATCCCGCTTCCTGGGCCGCGACCGGTGCAACGACTTCCTGCTCGGGGTGGCCTTCGCCGGCGACACCTATGCGGCCCCTCTCTCGGGCCCCCAGATCGACTCCGCCCTCGAGTGGCTCGCCCGCCGGTGGGATTTCCTCGGCTGGACGCCGGGGCGCATGACCGACCACCGCCAGGTCTCCCCCGGTCGCAAGCGCGACCTGAACCCGCGCGAATGGGATCGGCTTGCGGCCGCGATTGCCGCACGATTCGCGGGGACGGAGCCCGCCGGGCCGTTTCCGAGTTGAAAAGAACCCCCGCGCACAGCACAAAAAACACAGCAGCGTTCTCATGAACCTCCCCAGCGATACCCCGAAACTGCCAAAGTGGATCTTCCTTTTAGGCGATGCGGCGCTCCTGGCCACAGCCTGGTACATCGCCGACTCCGCGGCCCACCCGACGACCGGCGTCGCGCTGATCTCGATCGTGGCCTGCGTCGCGGTGGCCTCCGTCCTCGGGGCGATTCCCTTCGTCACCGA
>Ga0265324_10000198_pt1 | contig 45977 bp, 31 predicted proteins | sample 41419metaG_FD_198634 | JGI IMG/M metagenome (GOLD analysis project Ga0265324, IMG submission 198634) | Rhizosphere microbial communities from Carex aquatilis grown in University of Washington, Seatle, WA, United States - 4-14-19 metaG | ecosystem: Host-associated > Plants > Roots > Rhizosphere...
GGAAAATTTGGTCACGTAGATCTTCTATTTCGCCGGAATTCGTTGATTGCTCCGTACTCATTTACAATGGAAAAAGTCCTGTTCGTTGTCAGATTACTGAAGGAAAGGTTGGTCATAAATTTGGGGATTTTGCTTTTACACGGACCTTCTAAAACAAAGCGGAAAGAGGAAATGCTTCGGGAGTCAGAACTAGTGATAGGGCACAGGGGGGGATATAGGAAAGAAAGTAGGAAAGTATGAGAAGCTTCTATTTTAGTAGATCATTTCCAAGATCTAATTCGAGTTTCTTTTTAAGTAGTGGATACGCCTCAAAATCTTCAGTGATACGCTTAAGGGAAGATAAGTTCTTAGTGGATACAGGACTGGCCCCAAAAATGAATTTCCATTTTACCCCGGTGCGATCCTTCTCGAAGGATGCGCCCAAAGGGAGGAAGGCAGCAGCCCTAAGAGAAACGGCTACAAACCTTATTTTGTGCCTTATCTTATTGGGAGTCCTCTTTTTGGTCGATTCCGCGGTAGTGTATTTGCTACCCATCGACCAGGGCTCTCGGGCGGCTGGAGTGGGGGGTGCCGCGGGGCCTCTCTTCCTCTTGGTCGTGCGCCAAGTCTTTTATTTAATTCATTTTACTTTTGGCCACGATACCTCCTTGCCCTTAGGGGGCGCGGGTGAAACTGCAGAAGGGGTGAAACCTTCAGAAGAGGCGGACGATATATCCATATCTATCCCTCTTCCAATGCAGACTCCCGAAGGGGACGGGGAGCTTTTCGGGGGTCTGGAGCCCCTACCAGAAGCTGCCTACCTAGAGGAGAGGGCACCCGCGGGGCCTCCCTCAGATCCGGAAGCACGGGCAGAACCCGCTTCTGATGCCCCTAGAAGTAGCCTTCAGGGCGAAGGCGAAAAGGGGGGAGAAAGCCCGCCTCTCTGGGGGGGTCGTAGGGACCCCTCGCCCACAACGGGGCCTATGTGGGTAGGCGAAGCTCCTACCCTCGTGGAAGTCGCCTCCAGCCCGGAGGAGACGCTCTTAGTAGAGCAATCTGCCGACTCGGAGGAGGGGGGCACACCGCCAACCCCGGAGGGGGTCTCCCAAGGCCAGGGGGGCATACTAGAAAACCCCTCCATCCAATCAGACAGGGAGAAGCGACCCTCGTCTTCTTTGGATCCTACCAGCCGTGAAGGCGGCGATAGGGGGCCTAAAAGGCGAGCCGCCCCTTTGGAGGACGACCCGGACATCCATCTGAGAAAAACTCAGATGGATGAGGCAGACGCAGCTCACGCAGCCCGCCAGGAAGTTCACGCAGCCCTCCTGGAAAAACAAGGGCGAGCTCCTGCTCTGGAAGAGCTTCTAAAAAATACTTCGCCCGAAGAAGTGCGGGCCCGGCTCGTGGAGTCCATAAAAAAAAACTGGAGATTCGCAGATCTCCTGTTGAGGATTCCGCAGCCACAAAACCCACTACTAGCGGAACCCGGGCCACGCACTGCTCTGGAAAGGACCTTAAGGGGCATCCTTTCCGCCCAAGGGAGGAGCTTCGACTCCCTTGAGGACCTCCACAATCTCCAGTGTGATTTAGTGTACTCCGAAAAAACTCGGAGGGCTGCGCTAAGTCCATTTTTGGAGAGCTACGGGATAAGGCTCGGCGGGGAGCCTGAGCCGTAAGCGGAGTGAGAGCAAAAGGTCAGGGGGCGGCGGGCAAGTTGGCTTGGGTGGGGGATAGAGCCGTAAGCGCGGTGGGGTTACAGAGGACGTGCTCGTACGGTTCAGAGTTGGGTATGAGATTCTCGTGGATTGTTGGGAACGCCCTCTATATTCGAAATATGCCTTTCTAGGAGCATTACGATCTGCAGCTCAAATGGTCTCTTATGAAGTATCTATTGGTCTTATTCTTATTACTGTACTAATATGTGTAGGTTCCTGTAATTTGAGTGAAATTGTCATGGCGCAAAAGCAGATATGGTTCGGTATTCCCTTGTTCCCCGTATTGGTTATGTTCTTTATTTCTTGTCTAGCAGAAACTAATCGAGCTCCGTTTGATCTCCCAGAAGCGGAAGCTGAATTAGTTGCAGGCTATAATGTAGAATATTCTTCAATGGGGTTTGCTCTTTTTTTTTTAGGAGAGTATGCCAATATGATCTTAATGAGGTGCGGGGCTTTGCATCTGACATTCGTTGGGCGGCTTCCCTCTGCGGTAGCCAGCGTCCCGGCCTTTTTGTGCAATAAACCCCTCCGGCCGAAGACTAGTGATAGGTGGTCCCGCGGAGCTTTCGGAGAAGGGTAGCCCAGTGTGTAAGCACAGCAATGAACCGCGGCGAACCCTAAGACGACCCATCTAAGATTAGGGGGGGGATCCTCAGTAGTAGTGACCCTTTGACTCTTCCACGCACGGACTTCTACATGTACCGAATGCTCATACGGGAAAGTAAACTCCTGGGTCTGGAAGCAGGGGGGTTGCTCCGAGAAATCCTTTCTTTCTCGTGGGGTGCGGACACACCTGCGCGGATTACAGGTGACGGTTACAAGAATGGCGGGGAAGTGAAGAGTACCTGACGACATTCAGGGATGAATGTAGACCCATCGGGTAGGGATAATCATTCTGGTCCTGGGAGAAGTGGCGACACCAGTCTGAGCTGAGGGAAGCCAATTGAGTTACTGAAAAAAGGACCGAAGGAGGCGGGCGAACCCTAAGCCCAGCTTCTAAGAGCTGCTATTGCGGCGAAAGAAGGCTCCCATATATACAAATTGAGAAAAGGGGAGTAGCTGGGGGCTCGCCTTCATAGAAAGGCGACCGGGGGATGTTCGCCTTTTTATTTATAGAATAGAAGGATAAGGTCAAGGAAGGGGGATTTGGAGAGAGAGCTCGGAAAGCAGCAACAAAGAGGAGGAAGTAAAGAAAAAAAGCAAAAGAGATGCTCTACCAACTGAGCTCTCTATACACCCTAAGCTAAGATATAGATCTTGGGACGCGAAAGCTTTTAAATAAAAGCTCGAATGCGCCGCAAAATCCAGCCCACGAAGCAAGCTGAATGACCTCGGGAACTCTTTCAAGCCATCTTTTGAAAGAAATAAAAATGCCCGTGTCCAAGCGAGAACATCTCGCCAGTCTTTTACTTCCTTTGTGGCCAGATCGCTTTAAGCTTACTACCAAACTCCCTCTTCGTCACACTTCTTCCGAGAACGTGAAGATCACCCAGCAACTATGAACATTCACTGCTTTTACTTTCCTTTCTTCGTTCCGTCTTGGTTCGCTACTCTCTTCTCATATCCTGCCTTTTCTAGCCAGACTCAGGGAGCGGTGCCACAGGAATAAAAGCAATAGTAAGAATCCATATCCGCAATGAATCTCTTGGGACTAGATGCTAAAGCATAGAATCGGGACTCTTGCATTGTAGGAAAGTAAAGGGCAGTTTTGGGGAAAAAGTCAAGAAAAAGCAACATATGGCACGAAAAGGAAATCCAATTTCGGTCAGACTTGATCTGAATCGTAGTTCAGATCCAAGTTGGTTTAGTGAGGGCGACCGCGAAAGTCACCGAATGGGTCCGTCTGGCACTCTTTGTCCAGGCGTGGGAGGACGTTGCAGATGTCCGGGACGGACACGACTTATGATAACGCTAGAAGACCACAGGAAGGACCAGAGCATGTCGTGAAAGAAAGACGCACACGGGGCGTGCTTCGACCGTGTCTCCGGGGCACAGTGGAATGTAGATATCATGAACGCGAGGTGCAGGATACCAGGCCGATAAACCCGCGGGCAAGGACTCCCCTTATGTGCCGATCACTAGCGCATCCCGGGTCCCGGCGCCCAGCTCTGCTGGAGATGCCGTCACTGATTGATCTCGTCTTCGGCCGCGCCCATAAATAAAAAAACAAGTGCTCAGCAGATCAGTGAATAAACCGAAAGAAGATACCTCGGCGCCCGCCGCACTATGCTCCGCAACCTAATGAGATTTTTTCGGTGGAACCGGTGAACCACGTAAGCTGCTTAGATGCGTGGGGCAGAGGGCTCGTAGTACCTGATAGCGCAGTGGAAGGAGCCTAAATCAACCATTCAAAGAAAAAAAGAAAAGGGGCTCTCGGATGAGACTAAGCAGCTACCGTTCCGACCGAGGGGACTTGACTTATCCGAACCACGGCAGCCGGGAGGGCAAAGGATAAAGCGCTTTGACCCTTTGTTTCCCCAGGTTGGGTTTGAGAGCCGTGTGATGGGTAACTATCCAGCACGGTTCGGGGAGCACTTGTATGTAGTCTGCGCTGGTGAATGGAAGCCCGCAAAAAAGAAGCGGCTCTTCCTGCGGCTTTGCCACCATTGACTCTATTTATTATTATGGTAAATCAGTGTATCAAGATGTAAATCTGAGATCTTATTTGGGTTCGATACGTCGTCCACCAACGAAACTAACCTTTGGCTTTCGTCTCGGTAGGTGTATTATTCTACATTTTCCCAAAAGGACATTTATTCGTTTCTTTTTTCCCCGTCGACCACGACGACTAAAACGACGCGACAAATCAAGACCCATAAAGGCGAAGGAGTGGTGGGATTTAGGGAAAGTCAAGCGGGTGTCCTCCTTAAAGGGTACAGAGAAAGAACGAAAGGAAGTGGGAGGCCTGGCGGCAGGTCAAAGAGTCGAGTCGATCAGGCTCGACGACCGGGAGAAGCAAAACGAAATAAGGATTTGGCCGAAAAAGATGCAACGCTATGGATACCATGACCGATCACCCTCGATAACGACTAAATCACTTCGGGTCAGCGAGGCCCTCAAGCATCCTACATACGCCGGGGTTTTCACTGACATAGCCGCCTCCCTGATAGAAAAAGACGACGACTCCTCCAGAAAACCGTTGTTATTAAAGTTCTTTGGTAAAAAGAATTTAGAGTTCTTTGGTAAAAATAAATTAGAGTTCTTTTTACCAAAGAAGTCCCGCTCTGACGGCCCGACGAGTCTTCTACTAAAAAGTACCCTCCCCGCCGCTTTTCGCCCCTCCTTGAATTATTTGGTCATGCAATATTTATTGAATACAAAGACAAAAATGCATTTTGACCCCGTCCACGTTCTCAATCATTTCGTGGCATCGGGTGTAGCTGAACCTGGAGGAGGAGCGAAGGAAGAAAGCTTAGATAAGAGAATACGCTCTCGCATCGCTTTTTTTGTAGAAAGCTCAACCAGCGAGAAAAAGTGTTTGGCTCAAGCCAAAAAGAGGTTGATCCACTTCATTCGCTTGGCGAATGATCTTCGCTTCGCGGGAACAAGAAAACCAGGCATCTCGCTCTTTCCTTTCTTCGGTGCTACCTTTTTCTTTCCAAGGGAAGGGCGGCTTGGGGGGAATTCTATTAACCTCCTCCTCCTTTTAGAGGCTTACCGGGAACAACTCCTAGGTAAATTAAGGAAAAAATGGTCTTACCTAAAGGGTCAGAATAAGGTAATGGAATTGAGAAATCAATTAATAGACCTAGGTAGGATAGGAGTCTTGATAAAGGGAATAGAGATGATGATAGAGATCATACTGAGAAAGAGGAGAATCCCGTACGGGTACAACTTTTATTGGGACCTCGTTCATAAAATGCGATCTTTTTTGTCTAATAGAACAAACACAAATACCTTAATTGGGACGGTCATGATCAAATCTGTTTATAAAAGTGCTTCTCTGATTGCTCAAGACATATCTTTTCAACCGAGGAACACTAAAATATCATTTCGTTCCATTTTTAGTAGAATAGTCAAGGATATTCAAAAAAGAATGCCAAAAGGGGTGGAGGGGATACGTATTTCTTGTTCAGGTCGATTAGGAGGTGCGGAAATAGCTAGAACTGAATGCGGAAAGTATGGAAAAACATCTTGTAATGTATTTAAGCAGAAAATAGATTATGCTTCAGCTACAGTATCTACTCGTTACGGAATTTTAGGTGTCAAAGTGTGGATCTCTTATAGTTAGTCAAAAAAAGGGATGTGCTTTATCCGAAACGTACGAAATTTAGTAAATATAGTAAATGCAGATGTAGTAGGGGTTGCAAACCGGACGGTACACAACTTGGTTTTGGAAGATATGGCACCAAAAGTTTACGAGCTGGTCATCTTTCATATCGAGCCATTGAAGCAGCGCGTCGCGCTATAATCGGACAATTCAATCGTACTATGAACGGGAAATTCCGAAGAAATGGTAAGATATGGGTAAGACTTCTCGCGGATCTTCCTATTACGGGGAAACCCGCAGAAGTGAGAATGGGAAGAGGAAAAGGAAATCCTACGGGTTGGATTGCTCGTGTGTCCACGGGGCAAATCCTATTTGAAATGGAAGGTGTGAGTTTGTCAAATGCTCGACAAGCCGCTAGATTAGCGGCGCATAAACTATGTTCGTCAACCACGTTTGTTCAGTGGTCGTAACGTAATTGTGTGTGGGGAACACCGCGCCGGGGGAGCATAGGGAGGAAAGGGAGCCCGGACGGTGTCAGAGCCAGGGTAGGCCGGGTCATTTGACGGAAATGGAAAGAAAAAGAGGCCGAGGGCGGAGCCTCCTTCTTTCTGTTTTTTCATTGCCGAAATTTTACGTACGACCCTTATACGTACGGTCTCACCTTTCCGGCCCGCCCGGTCAAGTGAGAGTTATATATATATTAAAGAATAAGAAAGAGAAGAGTGGATTATATTAAACAAAGGTGAGCCGATATCGAAATCACTGAGCGGGATCACATTTGAAGTGACTCGTAAATGATGAATTTTTTGCAGGGGGCCCGTTGGTTGCTGCCGTTATTCAGTCCGTAAGCCGTTTGGCACTCGCAGTGTGGTGTTCCGATGAATGAGTTTTCTTTATGTATGCTTTTCACAACCAAAAGTGAAACAAAACAATTTTGATCATTTTGTTTCTTGCGGATGAGGGAACACTCTAACTATGAAATATATTCTAAGGTCCCATATAAAGTAGATTCCGGAAGTTTTAGATTATTCTTTATATTATTATGGATATAATGCTTTTTTAGTTGACTTTATTAACTTATAATTGTTCGTTGTCTGCCGAGTACAACTCTGTAAGGAGCTAGCTTATAGCAACGGACGAGCAAGCTTAAAGTAAAGCTCTTTTCATCCAAGACATTGGAGCCACGTTGAAGTGGTTGAGGCTGAAACTACATTAATTTCTTCCATGGAACCTTCAATGCCAAAGTTATTACCACTCTCAGGATCACACCATCTATCTACCAAATCTTTCAGGAAAGAAGCAACTTTCGTACTAGTAATTAGAAGCTTTAGTAAACTAAACAATTGCACGAACCCACCACCATAAGGAATACGTTTAGAAAACCCTCGAGAAAACATAGTATAAGTGCACGCATAATATATTGGAATCTAATTACTATCCATACTCCACCACTCACATTTGCACAATCTACAAACTCACTCAATTTTTTACAATTGAACAGTTACCACAATGCACCACTATACACCAATCTATAGAAGAAAAAAAGCTTTTAACTAAACTGTCTTGAGAGCTCTTCACACATCAAACAGTCACATACTTAGTTTTCATGCATTTTTACCGCTTTTAAACTTTCATAATCTCTTATTCTTCATATATATTAAAAGAAAAAAGAGAAATAAACAATACGGTGAAACACCCCCTTTCGTTTCTACATTCTACTATCAATACCTTACACCCTATTTTATGCCAAAAATTTCCTGCGGGGTGCAAGTCCGGGTTTATGCCGATCGTCTACTTCTTGAGTACATGGATGCTCAGAGAATAGACTTGCGTGCGACATCTAGTCTTTTGACTAGGCTGGTTTGGCAGGCTTAATCTAAGGGGCAACAAGTAATGCTTTTACTTAGTTGGTTGTATCTTACAGATACCGACTATGCCCTTGGGGATGGTTGCGTTTTGAAAGACACACTGGAGGGGGGATTTACTTGTCGAAAAAAAACGAAGAGTGGTATTTTTCCATGCTATTCCTCCTTCCTTTTCACCGGTTCCCAGGGTCGTTATATTGTGCCGCAATATGTAGGTCTTTAGCGGGGTGGTAGAGAGGAAGGATTCAGCAGCTGTAGTTCTTCATTCAGACCGAGGGGTAATGGTTGTTAAAACAGATTTGGCATCATATCGGAATGTAGACTTTTTGTATCGTGAAGTTGTTCTCGCATTTCTGAAGCATGCTGAACGTGGTATTACTGGTTTTTGTAGAATGACAGTGAGTTATGACTCTCAATCTGAGGGTGGTCCTATTGTCAATTTTACACTTGGCCCTGCAATTCAAGTTGCCAATGATGATGGGGTTGTTCAGCCTGGATTTTATCTTGGTTTATATACTATGCTAGATAATGTTAAAAATAAGCCTTCATCTTCACTAGGTAAAGTGCAAGCTCTAATTCTTAGGCTATATACGACTGGCGAAATTAAAGATTTTGATCCAGCGAGTAACTACTAACGTTACGAGCCAGGAAGAGAATGAATTATTAATAAGATTGGATGAAGTACTACGGGATTCCACTATTTCATTACCAGATACCCCTAGCAAAAGTGTTATGACATCTAAGTTCTTTAGATCGAGACGATCGAACAAAGCTATGAAACCCAGGTCAGATATGATCACAAAAGTGCGATCTGATTCACAAAAAAGTTTGCAGCGCGGTTGCTGATATCGAGACTATTCTTAATGAGAACCTTCAACATGTTCCTTATGCTGTGGGTGTCATGAAGGTAGACCCTGCGGTCGGTAAAAAAAGCATTGGCGATATTGTTTCGTGGTTTAGTGAAGATTATTCTATCGTTATAGAACATGAATTTGATAGAAGAAGTACGCGAGTTCTTAATCTATTTATCGAGTATATTGAGGCAAATGCTAGAAGTTCTCAAACACCATATAATGTTATATATTTTCACAACTTCTCAGGGTTCGATGGTATATTACTTATTAGACATTTAGTTTTATATAAAAAATACAAGCTCAAGCCGTTGATGAGAAATAATGAACTTTATGAATTAGCAGTATATTATGATAAAGGAAAGAAATTCACTTTTCGTGACGAAACTACTTCCAGCGAGTCTTGATAAACTTGCAGCTAGTCTTTGCCCTAGGTAGGAAGTTCTCAATGGATCACAATACTGTTGTACTACAGAATTTGAAAGAAAGGAAAAATGAATTGATGGATTATATGAAACAGGATATATTATTGCTGGCTGGTATAATGTATAAAGCACAACAAATATACTGGAATCTCTACAAGATAGATATAGTAACCAAGATCACTTTACCTTCACTAGCACTTACTATCTTTCGAAAACACTTTTATGACCCGATCAAAACACCAATTTCGATTCCAAATGCTAATGTTGATAGTTTCATTCGTCGTGGGTACTACGGTGGTCATTCCGATGTATATAAACCTATAGGTGATAACTTGTTCTATTATGACATAAATTCTCTTTACCCATACGTGATGAAAAAATATCCTATGCCAATAGGCAAGGGTAAATGGGCTACAAATTTATATGATAAAAATCTTGATGAATTATTTGGTTTTATCGATGCTGCTGTGGTATGTCCTTATAATATTAATAAGCCTTTCTTGCCCTACAAAGCGAAAGATGGTACATTGATATTTGGAACGGGTAAATTTCGCGGGGTGTACTTTAGTGAAGAATTAAAATACGCTGAATCAATTGGTTATGATGTCACTCCTCTGCAAGGTTATTTATTTGATAAGGGATGCGGGCTGTTTGATAAGTTTGTAACTGAACTATATGATAACAGATTGAAAGCCAAGAAAGAAGGAAATGATGGATTATCATACGTGTATAAAATACTAATGAATTCACTTTATGGTAGGTTCGGGATCAACCCCCAAAGTACTATAACTGAAATCTGTACAAGAGAGCAATACGAACAATTTTTAAGAAAACCAGGCTTTATGTGGAGCCTTTGGGGGATGACATCTACATTTGCTGCTATAGCTCGGGTAGTCAGAAATCAGATGATTATGTAGTACCACGTAACGCTGCTGTTCAAATAGCCGCTGCCATTACAACCTATGGGAGGATATATATGCACCCATACATCAATAGATCTGATAGCTACTATACTGATACAGACTCCGTTGTTCTAGGTTCTCCTCTCCCAGAGGATGTTATATCCGCTGATGAGTTAGGGATGTTTAAATCAGTGTATAATCAAGTGAAGGTAGGAATCTTCTTAGCACCCAAAAGCTATTGTCTTAAAGTGGTACTACAGGACGATAAGATAGAGGATGTTTTTGTGCACAAAGGTACTCATGTTAACAAGGATTGGTTTGAGGAACAATATCGAAATCCATCTATTACTAAAAAGGTTTTGATAAGAAATAACTTCCGTCGGGATTTCAAATCATTTACTATAAATCAACAAGAATACGAATCTATACTTGCGATGCCCTGCTCAATCAAAAGAGAAAAAGTATATGATCAGGATAAAGTGTGGGTAGATACAAAAGCAGTGAAAATCAGTGGTTTTCACGATGATGAAGAACTTTTAATCCATGCATATATACATAAAATTGCTATGCAAAATAATGAAAGAACTTCACAAGATGCAAATGATAACCAAAATGGATCGTTTGAGAAACAAAACGGATCTAATGAGAAACAAAACACATATACTGAAATAGGGGAAAAAACACAAAAGAACAAACAAGATCAAAAAGTATACAACCAAAAGAAAAAAGTAAGCAAAATAGTAAGAAGAACCAAACCACCGTAATCTTTCTGAAGGATGAAATCCGGCAGGGGAAACCCACCTATCCCTGCCACCCTGGTTCCGCCCTCCCATGATCCATATGGATCATGGCTACCCCCCCCATTTATTGATCACTATCCTGCTTTTATCAACCGGTAGGTAAATAATATTCCACTACCTTTTCTTTTCCTCTTTCCTCTTTCTCTTGACATCAACAAGACCACGAGTAATTGCTGAAGTTTTAGGCACATCTAGATGAGTATATTTCTTTCTACTTTTCATATTATCCAAAAGTTTCTCAGCCATCTCTTTTGCCGCTATCAACATATCATCGCCATAAAGCAAGAGATATAGATAGGACTGATCTGGTACTTTCTTGTGATACACACAACTTTAATACGGGCTTCGCATGAAGCCGTGAGCCACCATGAACCTGTCAAAAAGCAAGTACCATTGCCTCGGTCGGGGACTGTTTCAGGCCATAAAGAGATTTCTTTAGAAGACATGCATGGTCCTCCTTGCCTTTCACCACGAACCCTTCTGGTTGGGACATTTAAATCTCCTCCCGTAGCTTACCATGAATAAATGCGGTTTTACCATCCATTTTCAAGATCATTAACAGCTACAAGAGATAAGAGAACCCGTATTGAAGTATGTTTCACCACAGGAGAAAATACCTATTGATAATCTAATCCCTCTCTTTGGCTAAACCCCTTCGCTACCAGTCGTGCCTTGTACTTTTGAGTTTCTACACGTTCCATCTTTGCGCTTATATACCCATTTACAACCCACTTACTATCTTACGTCCCTTCGGACGTTTAACGAGCTGCCAAGTCTGGTTCTTAACCAAAGACTCCATTTCTTCGCACATAGCTTGAGTCCATTCAATCGCATTAGGGCCTGAAGTTGCCTCTTTAAATGTGGAAGGTTCATCTTCGTTGGTAGATCATTGAGATCAAATTGACACACCACGAACAGATTACTTTATGTGTAATACTAGTATTTTGCCTACTTTAATAACCTCGGACTCGGTTTGATGGATGTTTGAAGTAATAGCTATAACACCCCTGTCAATTAGGAAGTTAACTAAGTGTTTCGCTATTTCAATGTATGGGTCGGAGCGGTCCTCTCTCCTAGTACGCTTCCTTTACTCCTTACCTGAAGTCTTAGAGGATTTTATTCTTCCACCCCACCTTTCGCCTCACCACCAACACTGTCCCTGGGTATTATCTCGTTTAGGTTTGACCGTCACATGGTACCTAATAGAAGCAGCTAGACGGTCAATAAAGGCAGAAGCCCGCGCCACAGAGCTCTCAGCCAACTCATTAAACTGTGATGTGAAAACATGGATACATCATACTTCTAAAGTAAAAGCTTCCAACTGATGTACAATCTCTAACTCTTTAGGAGTAAGATCACATTTTAATAGAACATCTTTAGCTGACGACTCACCCTCAAAAAAGAAAGTAAATAAGGCTGCTTAGTCAAGATAGTTTTGGTATCGAACTCCATAGTAAGATCTTAGATCTCTTGCTGCAAGAGCCTTAGCCCATCTTTTCCACTAATTTTTCTTTTGAATTCTTCTAGCAAACTAAACACTTCATCCTTAGAAAGGGCAGGCTTTCTAGAGTCACAGGGGTCGAGCTTGTAATACGAGAATTATTCCTTAATAGCTCTTCAAACTTGAATATGAAGTGGTCATGTTTCGATGAGTAAGAAGAGCGTCTACCGAATATACCTGCACTAGAAGATGGAGAGCAAGAAGAAGAATTTTGGTGAGGGAACCCAAATCTGGAATTTTAGGTTTTGGAAATTTAAAAAAGTTGACGAAAGGCAGTTCAGGATACCCAATCTGCGAACCTCGAAAAAACAGCGATAGTTTTAAGTTTATCTTTATGAAAGAAAAAAGCATTTCAGTCTATTAGGATTGGAAGATCCTTCTGTTCCAGACGGTGCCAAGGAAGCTGATAAAGGTATTTCATACTCTTACTCTGAGCGGGCACTAGCCGCATTGTCATCATAATCTCTAAGGGACTAGCCTTTTCTTTTAAGTGGGAGGCAAGGACGGGTAGCCGCCCCTTCCCATGAAAGCAAAGGGAACGAAGAAAGGAAGCGGTAGCTACATCTGAACCGACTGAACCGTAATCAACATCAAGCATAAGGACCGGAACAGTCTCGGTAAAGGAAAGAGAATAAGCAAAGCAAGCAGGGGCTAAGCCTTCTCTTTATATATGAGTTCGAGCAGTAGAGATTGCCCGATAGTCATGTCTCTAGAAAGAGGGAAACCCTAAGATTCGGTCGCTTACTCCTTTATTTATATAGTCCTAGATCTTTCGTCCCGGACTGAAATGAGGGGCGGGAAAGATATTAAGGAAGGCCAAGATAAAGTAGATCAAAAAGAAGTAGAATTAATGCATATTCTAAAAGTGAGTATACGCGATTTCGTTATGAGCCCATTGATTAATAGAACAAGGGCCGCCAGGGACCTCTTCATCACCGAAAAGGAGAAGTCGGAGCGTACCAAAGCGAATAGTTCTGATCCAAATTAACCATGGTGACTTCAAAGCCCGAAACCTCATCATCACTAATCGAAATTAGAGCCTTGCGTTTTGGAAAAAAGAGAAGGCGCGCAGCGTATGCATTTCACCACTCAAAATATTATTTGAAAGGAACTTTATGTTGCTCGGATGGTGAGTTACTCTCTCATCCCAACTTTCCCTTTCCCTCTGAATGAGCCATTAGTGGGCCCACATTGTTGAGGATGAAACTCGTAGAGTTTCTCAGATGAACCTGACTGACACAAGAAAGCCAGAAAAAGGGCATGAGAAAAAGAGGTATGGTCCCATTTGCATACCAGGTGAAATAAAAGGTGCTATTTGCAAAGAACCAGAAACCATTAGCCAAAAATTAGAAAGTATCTATAAGCTTTCTACAAGTACATGGTTAGTTGTAAAGAATATAAGAAGAATCCCCTCTTATAAGACATACTAATAAAGTTATAGCAATCAGCATATATTTCGTTCGTACAATTAGTAGATCTACTGAGCTGCACTTGAGCAGTCCAATTCAGGCTGAGTTTGATTTAGGCTAAGTTTGGTTTCGACCAGAATGAATTAAATACGTGTGGCTGGAGGAACTTTTCATGCTGACAGGATCAGAGGTTAAGCTTTTTTGCACCGGTATGCCGGTTTTGAAGGACTGGTAAGACTCATAACCAGCACGAGGTGTGGTATAAACTTTTCTAACCAAAGATGATGATTCCTGTGACATAAAACGCTGTCCAATGGGGTTTTTTGAGAGGAGCTTCTATCTCTGACAGGCAAAGGTGAAGTTTGAGCTTCAGACTATGAAATTCTATTGTATGGTCCAATTGTGAGTATTTTGAACAGTTTTTCCATGCTGGTTATTAGGTTCTGTTCTGAACTAGGCATTAGATCCATAACCCATTATTCCTACCAGATGCGTCCTTATTTGTATTACGTATATTTTGGCAAATGGAATTTGATTGATTTTTTCTTTGTTGAGCGGAGAAACCACAACAATAAAAAGGCTGATGATACTGCCACAATATGCTACACCTGTATGAATAAGCGTAGAATCATATTCAATTTCTACAGAAAGTAATTATTTATTTATTATTTTGAAGAATTGACTTAGCTTTAGTATTTGTTTGGAATGTACTAACAATTGCTTTTGTTTATTAAAGTTATTGAAAGACAGATGATTTTTCTACTTAATTCTTTAGAAATTATGGATTAGAACTTTGCAAACCAAAATCAAGAGTTTTCTACTAATGGGAGGGAGATCTATGTCCAATTAAAAGAAATGTGAGAGGAGGGACGAAGACTATGATTCCATGATTGGTGTGGTGCGTGAACTCCCTCCTGAACTCGTATTGCCGCAAAACATCTTCCCTGAAAACAAATCATCCAGCAAAGCCGTCGCTCATTAAAAAGATGGTTTTCTCATTTTTTTCTATTTTTAAAATATAATACCATACATTTTGAATGTATGACTTTGTTTAGGATGAGCCATGTTGCCCTTTTTTTAATAAGTTTGGGTCGAAGTTCTTCGACGATCAATCATGTACTTGATTTTAGGGCCTCTTTAAGTATACTTTTTTATGTTCTGAAAAAGGCACTAGTTGGTGTGAAATGGGGTTTTTCGTGTTTTTTATAAATTGAGCACATATTGATAAGGTCCAGGTTTCAATCATGCGCTGTGACTCTCTGAACTCTTACAAGGTAATTACATTTAAAGAAACAACAAATCCTACAACAAGCTGGTTGCTTGTTGAAAGATGGATCTAGTCAGACTTGACCATTGTTTGCTATAAAAAAGTTTGTTTGAAGTGCTTGTGTTTCTGTTTGTTTAGACTCGGCTCCAACAAAATAGATTTCTATTTAAGACCCATACATAAACTGATCAGTAATTCTTGTTTTCCTTCTTGCTAAAGTGACTTCCCTTCCTGATACCAAAGATGAATTATTAGAGGTTGAAAGATGGTTATTTCGTTCCCAACAAGAAATAATTAGCAAATATTTGAGATGCCTTTTTTGCCCTTTACTATCACCTTAAAGGCTTATTGAAGTTTTGGAGACTTCGCACCTTAGATTTTGCAATTCTATGCACTGTGACATCACAAGTCTCAGAGTGTCTGTCTAATGTACGACCTAAACCCGTATATTTATATTGCTGGAGACCCTGGCTGTGGGCCCGGCCATTTACAGTTTTTATGCCTCGAGCATCGTCTTATTTCTTTTTTTATTTCACTAGTAATTTGGCATGAAACTCCTTAAGATCTTATATAAATAAAACAAAAGACACCTTAAAAAAGCACCACGAATTATAAGAAATCATATATTTGAATAAAAAAAAATATAGAGACTAGGCAATAGCCAACTTATACTCCCAAAATACCTGGTACACATGGATAGCAATACCACTATACATCTTGAGACAGTATTGGAACCAAGAAATGTTAGCGTTTGCAGAATCTAGACAAGAAATCTTAGGTGCATAAATAAAAAATGGCTTTAAACAGGATAGAAAAGGATAAGAAGGAAAAGTTCTGCACGCACATATTGACCGCAAGGCAAATAAAATGATGCCTTGGTTCATTCTGTGTGAACAAGAAAAACGAACAAGGGTAATACCTAGTCTACAGCTCTTGAAAATTGGAATGTCATTTTTCCTCTGCTACATGAGATATTCAAACTGCTATTGTGACCACTCTGGAGTCGGGTCGCAGGGTCCCACAAGCATTATCTGACAATGGGCCAGCGTTCAAAAGCTTTCAGTCTCAAGATTTTACCTTCTATTGAGTTGTAAGCGATCAAATGAATTGTCATGATCGCAACAAGAGAAAAAGAAAGTACCTAGTAAACGCAGGAAGCGCACGATCATGGCGATGAAAATGGAGTAGAGATTAGAGAGTTTGGGTGGAAGTTACACCGGAGCGGAAATAAGCGGAAAGGAGACTGGTAGTGGTAGGCACTAGGCAGTTGAGCCTTCTTTTCATGTCTTTGTCTTTATTCGTCGCTTTCCATCACTTGATTGAAATTAAAGACTAGTAGAGTAAGTATTCCATGGAATGGACTGATGAAATAAATTGATTCAAAAAGAAAGCCCACAACCATACCAGCACCAAAGCCTATTTTCCTTAATGAAGTAAGCCGCCCTCTTCGTTGAGTTCCCGAGCCAAGCCGCCCATTGAAGTCATAAAAGCACTGCCTGGATAGAATTCCTCCCCATAGAAAATGACTGGACAATTCATTCTCTGCCAACTACTACAACACTCAAGCAGATTATCTGAAACTAGTCAACTGAATGTGAGGCGAGAGCTAGCGAGTTTCAGCTCTTGGCATTGGATCTATGCAACTAGCCCGATATTACTCCTTAGGGGCATAATGTGGGAACAAACAGACGGGCCGCAGAGTGCTGAATCCCTTCTTTCTCATGACGGCCGGAATCTGAGCTTGTTTTCCAAAATAAGTGAATAATGTTCTATGGAACCTGGACCTTACTTGTCAGAGCTTAACAAGGATTTTGCTAAGAAAAGACCCGTTGCACTAACTGGTTTTGAAAATAAGAGAGAAAAAGCTTTAATAGATATCCTGTTGTAAGCTGCGAAACTAGAGAGAGTGAGTACCGCAAGAGAACATCTCATCATGGTGAACCGTTACAAAACGAGGCTGAAAGGGGAGATTATAAGCGGGAACAAAAAAGAGGGCTTTAATTTCATGTCATTGAATTTTGATTTCAATATTTCCATTGGCCTCCTTCTTTCATGGTACCAGTACGTACCGACTGGTATAGTATACTTGTTCAGTACTCACCGACATTTGTACAGGAAAAATGGAGAGTAGTGCTATGTAGGATGTAGCAGTATTTCTTGTACCGGACCCTTCCTAACCTTTATATTTTAGGGCGCAAGCCTGGTAAAAAGGCAGGTTCTGCAAGAAAAGAAGGTAAGAAGAAAAAGAAAGAAATCCTTGTGAATAGCTTGTTCACTGAGACAAGACTACATAAACATCCTAAAGAAAGATCCCTACGGGGTCATTCATACACAAAAGAATCCCATTTGTTAGAGTGGTGTGAAAGTGGATCTTGACTTAGCTGCTCTGATAGCAAGCAAGGGCCTTGGGAAATTAAGTATGGGTGAGAGAAAAAGTAGTGGTTGACGAAAGACAAGCTTCAACATCAAGGTAAGAAATAAGATATGTGGTCAATACGAGGAGGGGTGGATTATTCTCAGCAAGAGCTGACGCACTACAATTAATTAGTACTTCTTGCTAAATTTAGAAAATAAGATGCGGCGCATTTCAAACTTTCTTTCTTTTTGGACTTGAACTTCTTTCTGGATAGAACTTATCTTCGCCTTCGATCCAACGATTGCCTTTTTCTCGAGAAGCAAAAGTAGGTATTGCTTCTTCCGAAAGGGCGGAAACGGAAGAGCGTCTGAAAGGATACCTGAGGTCACCTTTCTAAGGAAGTAGGGGTCTGCTATGTAAAAAAGGGTTCAGTTCCAGTGTTTCGAAAGTTCTTTTAGGTGCATGGCCAATCAGAACCCAAAGAAGTGGTACCAGTGGCTGGGAATGGCAGAGTATTTATTGGTACAATACAAGCTATCATACATCACTAAAGTTCACTCCTTTTGAGGCGTTATACGGGTATACTCCTCCACATATGGAATTAGGAAGCCCCCCTCGAACATTGCCTGAGTAGCTATACCATGAAGTAGCAAGCACCCAGTACCAATAAGCAAAGCCTGTCTGACCTGCATCCTATCTTCTAAAAGGCCCGAGCTAGGTTCATTCCGGGGATACCTCGCTTTTTCATAAGGGAAATTCTATAGAGTATCAATATAGGAGAAGTTGTCAAGATCTTATTTTCTTTGAGATGTTCTAAGTAAGCCCTAGCTTATTTATTACATAACATTAGATAGGCCTAAGGAAACTCTCTAAGGGAAAGAGCAAATCCATCTCGTCAGAAAGATGAAGATTACTAGAAGCGAAGAAACTTCCAGAACACTCTCAACGCCGCCCTAAGACCGATAGATATATCCATATCAAGGCGCGCAGCGACGAAAAGAAAGAAATTGACCTGCGGAAAGCAACTACAATTGGCACAGGCTCGCCAGAAAATCCACTCGATAGAAGCCAACTCCAACTAAAGTCAAGGTATGATACTTATTTACCGGGATAACAACTATTACCCAACACTAGTAATGTTATTACTGTAAGTGTTTTTACGGCCCAAGGCGTTAAAATAAAAACCGACGTGGACCCTTGCTTACACTGGATTTACCTTTGAACCAAGAAATAGGAGTAGCTGAACTTTCAATGCCTTACAGCTTTCTCCCATTGGATGGATTGCCTAAGATGCCTAAGCTTGCATACCTGGAAAGAAAATGTTAGTGACTCATTGTAAACTGATAGACTAGCTTTCTCATTCTCACAGGAAAAAGAGAGTTTCTTTATAACTTATTTCCAAGGCCGATAGAACTGAATAGGCGGACTTCACTCCCGCTAACAGCCAAGAAGAGTGAACATTCCACTTCCGATAAGGAGGTGATCTAATTCATTCCCTAGCTTCACTAAGACTAAGTCGATATTCTATAATCCCATTCATTGTCTTCTTCTCAACCTCTCTGAACTACCGGAAAATCAGCACTGCTAGTCCCGTAGAAGCTGTTAATGGCATAGACCTTGCAACAAGAGTAAGCACTGCCTGATTGATCGGACTTTGCCAGGCCAGGAGTTGCAGTTGCCAGCAAGCAAGCCATTATCCCGAGACAATAGCAGTACCCAAGATGCTGTAGTAGTGGAAGAAAGCTTCGAAAACGAACTTACACGTTGAAATGGCTATGGGTGTTAGGGATAAGTGGCTTATTCAAATAAAGAAAAGAAGAAAAAAGTCGTCATCGATACCAGTTCACGTTAGGAAGCTCTTTACTGATCACTAGAAAAAGCAGACCAACCCACCCATAAACGTCTTTCTTATGGGTATCATACTACTTTGCACTTCTTGCTCTAAAGCCAAAGACAGAACATACTTTTGATTGCTTGCCGATGGAACTATATATACTAAGTCATTCAGTTACATCTGTTTAACCCGTAATCGCTTGTTATCTTATTTTTAAATCTATCCAGAAAAGTGAGAAGCTTAGTCCGTAGCTAAGTTTGCATTGAGAAGAACGAACTTGGGAAGGGCTAGTACAGTGAAAATGCTAAGAAAGATTTAGAAATCAAAGCTTTTCCTGACAGTAGTCCTTTTTCTAAAAAAAAAAAGGTAAAGCACTCTCAAAATTACACTTATAGAAAGGTAACTGACACTGGTACATCTCACCACGGATCTAGGGCTCCCAAAATCCTGCCCCCCGGGTCGCCCGAACGTTGCATACTGGTTGTAGTTATTAAACACTACTAGAATGGCAACGATGAGCTGAGTTTTTGCTCTCACTCAGGTAAGGCGGGGATGCACGGACGCAACTAACTATCAATGGTTAGTTGTTCAGCTAGAAGCAAGAGGCTTCGGAAAGAAGTAGTAACGTGCTTTCGATAAGCACTAGCTTGAATCGCAGGGTAAAGCCGGCACCATAGTAAGGAGCTTGCACTTTAATACCCGTGCTCTTTCCCTCACTTGTTACTAGCAGCTCTTCTCTTGACTGCTGGCACAACGTTGTGATGGTTACTGGTCGGATGCTGGGCAGCTTATTGTTCATACTGCTATGAGAAAAGCAAGTCGTTGTGGACCTGAGATCTTTTTTATTAAAAACGTATTTCCAGGTAAGAACTAACATGAAATAAAAGAATTTGGGCACAGCCATTTCTTTCTTATGGTCTAAAGGGCAAGGCGGAACTAACTGTAGAAACTATAGATCGGGTAAGCAAATTACGTATATAAAGATTAGAAAGTGATAGTGCCTTCCCTACTCCAAAGGTATGCGCCGCTGCAACGGATGTTCCCGACGTGCAAGTAGTTCGACAAGCACCGGCGTTTTCTAGCACTTCTTCTGCTTCAGCCTGGTCTGACACTCAGACAGAAGATTTTCTTTTCCACAGCAGGCTTAAACTCAAAAGATGGGATTTTCGTTTTGTTTTTTCACGTATAATATAAGGAAGTATACTTTCTTTCCTCCGGCTTTTATTTCTACAGCACAGGTATGACATTAAATACCTCCTCACTCCCGTCCTTCCTCGGGTAGGTTGTCATATAGGTGTCTCCTACTTACTTCAGTCGGTAATTTACCTGTACCTGGGGGATTTCCTTGTGGTAAGTCGGTCTTTTTTTCAACAGTTTGAAAGAGGTCTGTCTGTCACCTCTCTCTGAGATTAGAGGGTGAGATATAGCTAAGTCCAGGCGGGTTGGATTGATTCTCAAAGCAGCTCAGGTATGACATTGGATTGTTGGATGTCTTCATTCTCAAAGCAGCCCAGGTATGTAGCTTAACGCAGACGCCATACTTGCAGTGAAGCGAAACAAATGTCAAGGTACACTTGGTACAAGAAAGCGCTTAGGACGTGTAACTCAAGACGAGTCCCTCTTTATTGTAAGCTCAGACTGGTACTTAACTCTTCGTTCAGCGTAACGAATTGCTTTTCCATTACTTCTTCGCGAACATAGCATAGCTCGGATCTCTTTTCCGCGAGACCAAAGCAACCTTCCCTCTTTCTTCTTCAAGCTTTGAGTGTATGTGTGTAGTGCGTGCATTGCTGATGCACTGGGATCCGTTCAACACAGAGAATAGTTATTCCTGGTCAAATCGATACAAGGCCACTATTCCAGCTAATATGATTCCAAACTGTTTGGAATAATGCAAGCTTTATGCTTTTTTTGGGGAAAAGGTCAGGCGGCTAGTAGCTAACTAAATAAAGGCTTGACTCAAACATATGGGATAGATCAACCAATAAAAGGAGATATTCCTTAAGGAAGGTGTAAATATAGGTAAACTTGAACTAAAATAAAGCGTACTTTTTGACTACTTTCCCTTTTTTTAACATATTATCCCCGATAGTAGTCTATTAGTTTGGGGGTTGGAGGGGCTCCTACTTTTTATCGAAATCCAGGCAGGCTATTACTTTATTGCTGCCTTCTTCCTGGTGCACGTCAATCATAACTTAACTAGTTGGCTAAGAATCTTCTATCTCTGGTCATTGGTTGCCTTAATCTCGTTAAAATGAAATAATAGGAGAGAGTTATCTATATGAAATAATAGGAGAAAGTTATCTATCTTTCTCTCTTCTTTCCATTGTCCAAATCCCCGGGTAAAGAGTGATGGATGGCGTAGGTAACGTTTGAAATCACTGATGCCCAGTTTAAGAGTAGCTTACGTACGGACCTCGGAACCTCGCTGTTATGGGTTCATAAGTCACTCTATAAGGCTATGTTCCCCCGCTAGCCGCTTCCAGGCGGTAGCCATTCATTCCGAGAGAGGACGTATTTAGAAAGGCCTAAAGGAGGAGAATTCGTTGACCAGTTAGGCTAGGCTCCTAGAATTGCATCAGTCAAAGTGGAGGCGGAGGACCTTGATGGCTGTTTTTAGCGCCGTACAAAGGCATCCCCTATCTGTCCTATAGATAAAAGGAAGAAGAAACCTAGTTGAAGTAAGGAAAACTGGTTCATAAGGTTTTCGAGTCGATGCATTTAGAGAGCAATAACTTTTTTCTTTTATTTTAGACCCGGGCTTCGGAAGGCATAGCCCTAGTCCTCTTACGGATAGGTGGGACTAGGACAGGACCGATATCATGCATGCTATTATAGAGAGAAATAGGCGAAGAAGGACAAGGGAATCCCAAACTATTTCATCTGTAGTCGTCGGCTCAACACACTGACAATACCGTGAAAGATCCATGATTTTCGTATTATGTATGTAAAAGAAGAGAAGGGAACTCACTCCCCGGTAGCTCTAAAGCAGTAGAAAAGGGGTAGGCCTCTAGGTTTAGGTCACACACCCGGCAAACAACCAACTAGACGACCGGATAGATAGGTGGTCAGCCCGAGGGAAAGAAAGCCAGTGTAGGAAAAAAGCTATCTATAGGCAAGTCACCTTCCTTTTGATGGTTGTTCTGGTACAAAAGTAGGCTGGCTAGGCGCCGAGAAATAGACATCTTTTTTTTCTTGAAAGTATATGAAGGAAAGCCATCTTCAAGCTGCTTTTAATGCTTTTTTCTGCAAAAGCATCTGTAATATAGCAGATTTTTACCGAGAATTCTTTTACCGAGAATTCTTTATAGTAACTCCACCAAACCATCCATGAGTAGTAAAGCTAGAAATGAAATAGGCAGCCTTACAGAAGAAAATTTCCCAATCTATTCATAACTCAATATCAATACAGTGAAGGAAGGGAACTTGCTTTACTGGAGAATAAAGTGAAGGAAGGCAAGGCCAGTTACCAACTAGATATATTATCGGGCAAGGAAGATTCGCAGAATGTCGCCACAGATAAGTAAGCTCACGAAACTAGAAAATCTCCTGCAAAGCTTATTATTTGCCTGCTATAAATCATATATATAGAGAGGTTATATTGTAGAGAGGTAATATTGCCTGCTATCAAAAATCATATAGATAGGTATAAATCATATAGATAGGTAATAATAAAACTAGAATATATAGAAACCTCCTTTCTTATGTGCTTGGGCTTCTACTTGAGTAGTACACGGCAACTGCTTCTTATCTATATGTGTAAATATATGCCCGCTTGCAGTCTCACCGGGACCTTAGCCTTTTTCACGGGAGCTTATCTTTTATTAGCAGCTCTCTGACCAGGAGATTTTTTCTTGTTGAGCTTTACCAGATAGTCGAGCTTGGCTATATAGAAGCACAAAAGCGGAAGGATCTTTCTAAATTCATAGATGAAGGCGAGAAGGACCAGCCCCGGTTCCGGGCAAGGAAAGCATTACTTACAGGGTTTAGCCCAACCGATGGTGATAAGTGAAAACCTCTACCTCCCCGGTTTGTCTTACTTTTCAAGGGCTCTGCCACCATCTTTATTGAAGCCCTGGGGCAGTAGTCGCTGAGTGGGAATTGAACTCCATGCAGTCGGCAGTAGTAGGTAATTCTTCCTGCTTTTGAGTGAGATATCTCTTTGACTAAGTAATTCCTCGGATAGTTGAGTAGATAGTGGCTACTTGGTAGCTTGAAAGTCTTGGTGTAGTACCTACTTGCCTAACCGTGTATTTATTTGAGAATACCGAGAATGTAAATGCTTCCAAAGCACCAAATTGGTAGGAGAAGCCCTATCTTCTCGGGCGGGCATCGTCTACGGGACTCTGAGATTGAGTACATATAGTACTCTTTGTTCTGATCATGAGTACTTGGGCAGGAATAAAGTAGGCTTTTCTATCTTGTAGGCAGGGGGCAAGACTTACATATCAAACCTAGCTTTGGTTCGTCCGATTTTGTTTTAAAGATCGACAGCTCCTAGCTTTGGTTCGGCCTATTCTTGTCCAGTAACCCTTCTGAGTGGAAGTAGGACGTATGGACGGAAATTACTGCTATTTGGCTACTACGCTTCGATTCTGAAAGTCTCATCTAGCAAATTATATTATTTAGGGTTATCTAAAGAAAGACATTTCTACGTAAGTGGTACTTACTTTTACACCTGTAAAGCAAGGGCCTTTTTTTCCATCTATTTTAAATCCTTTCTTGTGTACCCTGACTAATAAGCTTGGGTGGGGCTTGTACCGTCTTGTTAAGATAAAGAGATCCGGTCTTGTTAAGATAATGAGACCTTCGCCTCACCTACCCAGGCCTTCTTCTCGTTGGTCATACCCCCTCTCTACCAACCTATCTAGAGATTTGGAGTAAGACATGGGAATTGGATAACTTATGGCCTCCCTGTCCATTAGTGAAATGGGGTTGGTTCTCACTGTAATAAGAATCCGGGGTGTACTTCAAAATAGAAAGAAACTGGTTGTCTTTGCTTTGCTCAGGGAGAATTTCTTGATGCTTGCTTCTTCCTGCTGCTTGCTCACTGCGCGGGGTCAGAAGGATGGTCCCCGGGCCTTACCGAGGGAAATGCTGCTTCTTTGGGGTCGGGGCTGGCAATGACTTCATCTATTCCTCAGTCGCTGCAGTCACGGGTTCATCTGTTGAGGCGGACCCTTTCATTCATCATCTTGGGCCTTCCCTACCGGACCTGTTCCCATACTCTCGGGCAACTCTCTTATCTATTTCTTTCTTCTTAGCCTTACTAAATAAATGGATTTCATTGGCAGTTCGGTCCTTTCGGATTAATATCTATTATGGGCTATTGCCTTGGTTTAGGAGCCTTATTCAGAGAAAATCACTAATGTCGAAACGAGTTAAGCTTTTGCTTTTGTTTCTAGTAAGACCGCAAAGCCCGGTTTATTTAATAGAGATAGCTAGGGAGGGGCTTATTTCAATTTACCGAGTTGAATAAGGAGAAATTGGGAGAGCTTTTCTGCCACTTTCGCGTTGTTACAGAAGGAGCTCTGAAAGGCAGTTATTCAAAAAGATGGGCTTTACATGACCACGAGCAGACTAGGTTGTGCACTCATAGCTTCTTTGAAAAGCGGAGTAAGATAACAAGTAAACAAACTGGAAACATTCTTTCTCTTTGAACTTCAAAAAAGGCAGAAAGAAGGACTAGTCATCACTATGATATTAGATGAGACCGTAATTTGCTTTTGCCTACTTCCGGGAGAAGGATGGGCAATTATACAAAGACACTCTTCCTACCCCCTTCCTTGACTAAGGCGTATTTTATATAGGGTTTGAATAAAGCCTTGAGGCACTTCCTTAAGTGGATTGTGCTCCTTTGGGCTCTTTGTCCTTCTTCTGGTGCTCCACTCTATCCCCTTGCTCCGTGATCAAGCAATGAAAGTAATATCCCTGGCTCCAGTAGGAATACATGTTATCAAGTATGTTTAGATCAATGAAGATTTCCTAGACTGAGCTTTCAGATGAAAGATGGAGGTATGCTTTGCCGGTTCTCATACAGCGTAGGGTAGTGCTAAGGCTAAGTAAGCTAAGGGCAGTCTTAGACTAGATCAATGTGGGAATAAAAAGATGAAAGAGTTCTCTTCTTTCTTCGGCTGTATTTAATAGGGAAAGGCTCCTCATTAGTAAATCCTTACCTTGCTGTATAGAAAGATTCTTCTTCATATTGATAGTTATTTCTTCTTTTTCACGGACCACTAACTACTAAATAGTAGACTCATAGAGATACATGCTATTAGGCGGAATCCTCCTCTCTTTAAAGCTATTTGTTCACCCCCGTTCCTTTCCCTCTGTTGAGTGTGTTCATATGTCGGAGCAAGGCCTTAGAGGTTGGAAAGAAAGTGAGCCCTTGGTCTTCCGCTCGCTCGTTCCAGGAAAAAAAAGAGATTCTTGATCTAATGATTTCATGAAATGAAATAGCATTCCGTACTTTTCTAATAATCATTTCTTCTTTCAATTAGTGGGTAACAACTTTCTTTTGAATAGAAAGCTAGTTTTCTTGAAGAGAAGGGAGGATGTCCAGCCAGCTATTCCTTTTGGGACTAGATTTGGCTTGATTAGATACCAAATCGCATAACAAGAATAGAAAAGAGAAGATTTACATAAACTCATAAATAGACAGATTTTCACCCAGGCACTCTATCCGTCCCATCCTTTGAATGAAGCTATTGTCTCACTTTCCTGGATGACTGGGTCCTTCTTTTTCTTGAAAGGTAGGCCATCTTCTCTTCCAAATTCCTTGATTCTTTACCGTACTTTGATTTTAATTGACTTACTTGTTGAAAAGCTTGTACGTGGAATGCCTATTTTATCTCAAAATCCTGCCTATCAAGATGAACCTTCCAATGATATGCCCACCTTTGCCTTTTTCGAAAAGCAACAATACATACACTCCTCCCGGTCAATTTATCTCAATCGATGATATTGTGGGTGGATATTGAACCCAGCCGGAAGTAGGTTTGAGAAATAGCTCTCGCTTATTAACAAGTCGCGAATACGATCACTTTTATTTTCTTTTAAAAAATAGGACAACGTGTGAAATAGTATGTTCAATCATATCACTCTTACAGAATAAAGGTTTCAAGAAAAACAGTTTAATGTTTCAATTCATTAAAGTCAAGAAAATAAAGATAGCTTAACTGAAAAAGGCCTTCTTATGCTAGCATTCCTGGCTAGCGTGAAACCGCATATAGTATATGATATACTCGGAGAAGAGTTGGCTAAAGATGAAAATAGGGATAAGTAGAAATTAAGCACCTGGCGTGGATATTTTAAGCGCATTCAGCAGGCTCGTTATGAACAGTATCTTATCAGTCTAGCAACAGCCGTTGATGGGTACACCTTCTACCTACCAGCCTTCATTGACTTCAGGGGTAGGATTTAGAGAACTGGTCGTCTATAGCACTTCCATGAAAGAGATTTAGCAAGAAGCCTTATTTTCTTTGATTAAGATCCGGACCTCATACCAAATAATTTTTTTTCCTGATCAAATCGCAACAGTGTTATATGCCTCAACGGCATTCCATTCAAAATCGTTCCCGGGCGAAGACTGGTTACTTTCCAATTAAGGCCTTTATATAAATAAGGAATGAACTGAGCGATCCGGAGGCTTTCATTCAGCAAGCTGCTAAAGCAAAAAACCTTTTTCAGTTCATTGCAAATATAGTAAGTCTTACTATTATTAGTAATCCTCATATTTCCATACCTATTACCAAGGATGAGTCCTCTAGTGCCTACCAAATAAATTATGAGGGACTTTCTGCTCAATAAAAATTTGGCTGAAAAAGCCAATTTCTTTTTCAAAACTGGCACCCCTTTTATCCATGATCTGTCAAACTCTCTATTAGGTGAACTATCTTCTTATTTGAAGAAAAAATTGGAAAATGAAAAACTCGCTCGCCAAGGTAGTTTGTGATAACCTGAATCGTAAGCTAATTAAAAAGATATACATGCCTCTAGTCTATGGTCAAAAAGTTCGTAGCTCGGCTGCTGATATAAAAATAAAAAAGGCTTTGGAGTTAATAATAACACATAAGGAAAGCTACAAGATTGCTGGGGCTTTCTTCTCCCGGCGGTTGAAGTTGGAGTTTTCGTTCAGCCAATTGCAGTTCCATTTCTTCTCCCAAAAGCAAAAACCCTTTTTTTGTGGATTGAGTTCCCTTGGATGTATTTCCCTCTATAAAGGGCATGCTTGCCCTGCTTACTATTTGATTGGGAATTTTGGTATCCGCTTTCAAGCTAGTGACCTGAGCAAGCCTTTACTTCGGGGCCAATCCTAGTTTGATCGTTCGCTTCGGCTTTGGTGCCAGGTCAGGGTGCCAGAATTCTCTATTGAACACTATAAATAAATAAGACACCACCCTGACTAGAATAGCTTAAGCTCTTGGTGCGCCGCCTATTCAAATCAAACTTTTAGGACGGATTGAAGAAAATTGGGAATTCAATCTATAAGAAGTCCTGTAACTCTCAATGAGGTTTCCCTACGTAATATAAATTTGCATTGAAAGGTAGTCTAAAAAAAGAAGGAATAGCTTTTCATTCCATTAATTAAATACACCTCAAGAAAAAAAAGCTTGATGTCTTTCTATCACTGGTTTTAGTGATTTTTCATCAAATGGTGATGAGTAGAAGGAACTTTGAACAAAGGAGGTAGGGAGTGGTCTAGCATCTGCTCGCTGGTAATAACACATCACTTTCAAAAAGATGGCTTCCTCAAAAATCTATAGTAAGCTTGAACTGACTGAGCTGAGAGCTTGCCTCGAACTGGCTTTGCTTGCCGAAAGAAATGGCTTTCTTCGGAAGAATAATGGTAAGTAGAAGAAGGTGTTCTGGCTAGCTAGATATTCTTTTATAACTTTTTTTGCTTGTTCCACAGGTAAGCAAGTTACTAGTTAACTAACTTTATTGACTATTCCTATCCGTAACAGAGAATATTTGAAAAGATTCATAATAAATGAGTGAGTTGATTCATTCTGTCTATAGTGGATATTTAGAACATAAGAGAATAAAGATAGGAAAAAGACAGTGAATATAGCATATAGCATGTTACAATAGAGAGAAGAATACAGTACTAGTGAAACCTCTCGTAGATGCGCCGGGTTTTTTGCGCTACGCCCTTTCTATTCCGCCGAGCTCCTCTTCTTCCTTTCCTTTTGGTATTAAAGTTGATGGAAAAAATGGAGAAAACTAAAAGTGCAAAGTCTTTCTATGAGAAAAGCATCTAAAATTTCATCGAAAAAAGCTCTTTTCTAGAAAATCTCCTACCCATTTAGGTTCACCAATATCATCTTACTCCCATGACATATGGATACCATGAATGAACATCGTAATAGTAGAATTTCTGACCATATGGTTTGTATACATCGGTATGTCCACCATAGTAAGCACGACGAACGAATGTATCTTCGTTGTGAGTAGGGATATAAATAGGTCTTTGACCCGGATCATAATAATTCTCAAGATAGTTAGAGCTAGCGAGGAGACTTTCATCTTCGTCGCTATGTCAATTGAGTAAAGAGTCCAGTAGATATCTGGAGCTTTCAGCATTATACCACCCAGTAGATAAATATCCTTCAAAATATATAAAAAAAATTCTTCCCCTCTTTCCAAATTTATATTTTGACAGATGAATGATCTATATCTCCTGACGTACCTAGATCAGGGCATAGACTTGAAGCTAGACTGTTGAGGCTCCCAGGCAGAAGCTTCAATGAATCACGGAATAGTTTATTCCTCCTTCCACTAATAGATACTAATAACTCGTAGAGAATACCCTTTTTCATTAATGGCGTTTGTATTTTTGATTCACTTTCAGATGTTTGATTAAAAGAATTCCATCAAATCTTGAGAAGTTATGGAAGTAACAAACCTTACAAAACGGCAGCCTTCTTTTCTTAACCCAGCGCTGAATTGCTCTCTCCACCTACCCTCCATAGGCCCAGTACACTGGTAAACGGGCTAGCTAGTTACCTCTTTTTATCTATCTACCCTCTTCTATTGTATGGGCTTTCACTCCACCTTCTTGTCTACCGTTGAAGTAAGAGCCCGCCGCCTGTGCCTACTGGATTTGCTCCCACCCTATCCGACTTTAATCCTTATCCAACTTCCACTCAATCATCTCCATAAGAGTAGACTTAATAGCTATTGTTAGCCTCGCTTTTGGAAAACTCACTGGATTGCTAGCTTTTCATAGAACCTTTTATCAACAGTTTGATCCCCTTTCAAACTTCTGCTTGAAATATGGATCAGAGACTTGCTGCCCGCTATAAAAAGCTTGCAAAAAAACACTCTTGCTTGGCAGGTATGGTAAAGGTAAACTGTTTGCTCTCAATACTCTAAAATGGCACGAAAGAAACTTCCACAGGTTGGCCAATGACTTCAAGTGCACTCCCACCCAAGAGATTCCTTTCTCTCACTCGCATACAAAAGGACTTAAACGCTCCTTTTGTAAGAATATTCTTCTAAAACTACTACTCTTTTTGCTCGTAACGTTAGTAGTTACTCGCTGGGCGATATATTGAAAAATTAAAAAGATCCCCCCACAAGACAAATGGATTTCTCACTTGCTAAGATACCTCTTTCCTATGCTCTCTCCTTATTGAATCCCAGGAATGGCTTACATACAAAAAGACCTTAGAATTTCCTTACACGAAGCTTACCATAAAAGACGTATAGTAAGGAAGAGTAAATTCTTCTTTCTATTCCGCTCTACTCCAAACAAAAGTCTACCTTATTCAGACCAAGCCGCAAAGTTTCTCCCCGCCTACCGATAGATACGGATGAGCAGAAGGAGTCATTCTTTCCTTCCCAGTGGAAGTTTATCTTGTAAAGATGCAAATTGTTAGTAAGAAAAGGTCGGACCAATAGAGCAGCGCCTTAGAAATTGCCCAGATTTGGTAATAGTTCATGGTCGGGCTACAAAGTCTAATCATTGCCTTAAACTGCCCTTCCTTCAGTTCGTAGTGGTGTTTATGAGCCAATCGGGTGATGTTGATTCAGAATATGGGGATTGTAGATAGACTTAAATTTATATTTACTCGTGCTTTCCGTTGAATTCTTTATTTTCTTCTTACGACCCACCTACTCAAGAAGTTCCCAGCCTTTCCGTCCGGTCAATCCCTTCTTTAACACCCTGGGCAGGAGACGGTGTCCGCGGGTGTGGATTTTCCATCTCCATGGGTGCCGGGGCACAAATGTGCATCAAAACAGCTACATGCGGTCAGCGGTGAAGAAATCGGGTAGCCTGAAAATGCTTGGCCTGAAGAAGAAAGTGGAGAAGAGGAATGAGAAGGTGTAGAAGACCCGGTTGAGCTGTTGCTTCCAAACCCTTTTGATCAAAGAGAACAAGAAGAGGTAATGATATCATTGCATGCCATTGGAGCTAGTCTAAGTCTGGACTTGATTAGGATCCAGGGAAATGCTAGAGGGGTACCTTTGACTAACCGTGTTGGTTGATAGCGGTAGCACGCATAGCTTTATCGATCCAAAAATAATAGAGAAGTCCGGGTTGAAAACAACAAAGAAGGCACCAATGGAAGGAACTCACAGTAGCGTTTGGGAATACCATGAGATGTGATTCAAAATGTGAGGGCTTGGAAAATGCATCTCCACTGACCAGTAGGAAGCATGGCCGAGTAAGTAGGGTGAAAGTCTTCAACATGATGCACCGAGGAAAAGGTTGATTTAAGGAACACAAAGGGCGAAACGTTAACTAGGAGTTCTCAAAGAATAGAGAGAAGAAAGAATCACATAGTAAAGTACGAGAGATGGGAGAAGAGACAGCACCTGCTTTCACTCCAGGCAGAATTGGGCTTTCCCTCGCTTTCAATCTTTCTTTCGTTTGTTGATTGGACTGAAGAGGATGGGGTTCTTAAGAAGAAAAAAATATACATTGGGGGGGTTAAATGGTCAAAGAATTGCATGGTACAGCTCAAGGTGGGCACTCTTGAATACTTGAAAAAACTCAGTGGCTTAAAAGAAATCTATACAGGCCGGGAATGAATGAAGAGGGAGGTTTACAAATGGGTGCAAGGATGCGATGTGTGTCAGATTAGCAAAAGTTAGCATGTGGTGAGCCCGGGCTTACTGCAACCCTTGCCCGTACCAATGAAGGTTTGGAGTCAAATCACAATGGATTTCATTGAGGGTCGTCTGAAGGATTTTCACGAAAGTATTTAAGATCTCTTTGGTGGTTATCGTTGCGGCCGCTAAGGTTTTTGATCGTTATCGATTGTCGTGACAACAATCATTTTGATTTGGATATTTAAGGGAAATTTAGAGTGTTTAATAGTCAAAGTCAAGATGAAATAAGCTAGGCCGCAGAAGGAAGCGCCTTGACTCGTCAACCACCGACTGCCATGAAAACTTTTGAATCTACCGCTCCGTGGCTTCACCGCAACATGAATAGAAATTCAATTATGTATACCACGCTCGCTGGAGAGAAGGATAAAATGAGTGAGATCAAGTGCGGGTTTTTAAAAAGACGCTCAACGAACAAAGGCGAGAGGTTCAAAACTTTCCCGATCCATTAACCCGTTTGAGTTCTGCGGGTAAAAGCGCTACAGGCTCTACTTATTCATAGGGATAGATAGGCGGCTTCTTGCTTCTTTGGAGTGGAGCCCTTCTCTTGGCTTTGCTTTGGGGATTTTCTCATGGATTCCGTATCAAATTTGGAATAGTACAAAGAACTCTCACATTTCCGTACAACACTGAAACTGCCTTGCGAACTTCTGCTCGTCTATACTGTCCGGCTAGCCCTCCCTTGCTGTAAACCGGCTAGAAGATAAGCAACTCGGGAATATAAAGAGGCGGGAAAAGCAATGGGTTTACAGGGCATAACTCACTCTTATCCTCAGCTTACTTTCGAAATACCTGTTTTCTGGACTGGTGCTTTACGGCGCAGGGAAAAGATTGTACGGGCTTGAAAACTACCTGATCCAAGACCTTATGAGCTTGAAACAGGCTTGGTTTGATAACGGGGAACAGGAAGGGTCTCCTAGCGTACAAGATGACTGGCTTTTTCAGGGAGAATAGGCTTTCCTTCCAAGCTTGCATCCCGACGAATGATTTATCTTGAGATTTGGATATTGAAACGCTTGAGAGCTAGGGAGTCACCCGGGAGATTCAAAAGAACCATAATTAGAGATTGCTGGTAGGGTATTGGACCGCTTTGCTATTTGATCTATACGGGGAAATCCCTTTCTTTTATGGAGGAGGATCAAATAAAGAATAGCTGGGGGAGAGGCTGGAATGGCATAAAGGCAACCAAGATGGCTGCTTAAACTAAACCCGGCGCACGGATACTGAGGGATTGATACTTTCAGTATTCAAACTGGCACTTCCTTCTCGTTATCACGCATATTGGGATTCCGCTTTCACTGGAACTTTCACTTTAAGGGATAATCCAGTACAGGAGCAAAGCAACTCTAAAGGGAGCCCTTGCAAATGGAAGAAAGTAAACATCGATCCTCATGTTCAAGATTTTCTAATTAATCCTCCCTTGCTCTCGTAAGCGGTGTCACTGCTTTCCTTTTAATAATAAGGGAGGGGGATATAATAAGCTCTTTGTGACGCTTACTATAAATATAATAAAAACTAAAAAAAGTACGAGACTAGGCTGCCAACTCCCAACTCATGAATGAAAAGGCAAGGTGATGTCAATTGTAAAAATGGGACGACGAGTCATTTGGATGATTAGCTGTGACTGTGACAGACTGTACAGAGTGTCCCGGTGCAGTGCATTCATATCTTATCTTCAAAGTCATATCAGAAGGCGAGGGAAACCTGTTCAAGTCTCCACGTGAATGATGAATCTCTCACTAGCGATGCCAATCTTCTTCATATTTGAAAATCCTAAATTTCCTCACTTTACCCCTACCATATCCTCTACAGCCCTGCAACCTGCTGCACCCATCAGCTGTTCGATAGGGATGTGATGGGGTTTGACGTGGAGATAGCACGAGTCTCAATGCTGAAAGGACCGACCAATCCAAGATTCCAATTCTCAGATTTTCGTGATTAGAAAACTAGTTTTGGTCTTACTTGCAAGTATGACAAATACTACATATTTTAAATATTATATAGAATTTGCCAAAAGAATCAAACAGAAAATCAAATGATCTTTCATATAAGGAGCTGATGACAGCTGGATTCTCCTACTATTGGATTTCCCTCCCAGGCAATGAAGCAAGCAAATACGACCAAAATCCTAAATCAAACTAATGGAACTGGTAAAGTAAGAATGACTTAGCTCTAAGATATACCAGTTACTATTTAAATAAAAAGCATCAAAAATTTCGAATTCAAACAGCTTCTAGGTGGAGAGTAGACAAGTTCTGGCACAGAGAATCAGCCAGCTCCTGAGGAGGTGCCTGTGACTCCTGCTTTTCCCGGATTTAAGTTTCCGGTAGTTCCTCTTTCAGTAGTTCTGCTTCAAGCTTGCCCAGTTCTTCTTATCTGTCTGCTCGTCTACTCCTGTCTTACTGGTGTCAGTTGACTTCCACAGGTTTGATCTTACCATGCTCTAACTCATATCTTGGCCAGTGAATGAAGGAGACAGCTTCCATAAAGGAATGTAGGTATGACTCGGAACTCTTCTTTTTGAAATGAAAGGTGCCAGTATGGTAAGAGGCGATTAGAAAGTGTGGTATGCTTATGGCCGAAGACCCTTACTTTGACGAGTAACTCCTGAAGTGCTCTTTTCTGTGAAGCACTATTACTTACCTGTTTCCGCCCCGACTACTCTTTTTTCTTGGTCTCTGTCTTTTGCCCACCCTCGCAGTATAGATATAAGTGGGCCGGGGTGTGAAGGAATCAAAGGAAGGGGTTAGTAAGGTTAGTGAATGAAGCTCCTTCGCCGTAGACTAATTTATGGGCGGGCCTTCCCTCATAATAATCCAATTAATTACTCCACAACTAAGATAATAAAGCATTTACGTGAAGCTTGACCCATAGTGTAGACTTTATCCGCAGACTCCAATGAGAAAAGTACTCCCTTCGTATTCAATACCAGGTTAGTTAGTTGGTAACAATTGATCCAGTGGTAACAAGAGATGTAGGCTCTTTACCTCCCAGCTTAGTTCTTCCATCTTTTTGTATTAAAGTAAAGAGCTTGTAAAATTACCATTTCCTCATATAGAGTGTCCATGAGTATAGTGAATATAGTGAGTAGAGTAGCTTACGTCAATAGAAATATGAGTGTCGTAACATTGGATCATTTATTGAATATATAGTAAAATAGGATAATTGGTAATGTGAATGAAGGAGCCAGAGACTCCGGCACTAAAGAAAGATATCCTGGATTAACCTAAAGAGAGCCCTCATATCTTGGAAAAGCTGAATAAAAATCCTTCCCCTTGGGTTCACCTCAAAAAAGACTCTGTCTGCGGTGGGCAATGCGAGTATTTCTATTTAAACACGAACCCTAAAATGTTAAGTATTCTTCTGAGTTCTCAGATCAGCTAGCCTGCTCACTTCAGGCGTAACCGCTTATGCTCATAATGGGATAATCCTTTATGAAAGTAGATGTTTTCGTTACATTTCTATATGAAAAAGAGAAATCTAGCGAGGTCTTACAAAAGTAAAAAAGATTTGCGAAGCGCCTTACACTCACTGATTCAATAAACCGAACAAGGAGCTTTGAGGATTGGAACAAACGTATAAGAAGTAAAGATAAATAATAGGCATATCGAGATTATCATATGTATTAAGACCAGAAACTAACTTTTAGTGTACTCTCAGTGGGACCCATACACAATTGTGTAAGCCCACTCCTTAGCATCAATTCTGTTTTTAAGAATTCAAGTAATTGAAAATCTATATTTATCACATCTCATCACTTGTACCTTGTTACTCTAACAGCCAAATAATATGCCACCAGCTGATTCAATTCCTGGTAACCAATGCCATTTCTCTATATGGTATGCTATGTAATAAAAGATTCTAGTTCTCTCTTTTTGTTTCTTGAATAGCAATGATGTAAATTTGGTGATCCTCTAATATTCTAATTGAGAATATTCATTTCAAAATGAAATTACTCACCCCACTCACTGGGGCAACTACAGTAACTACATCTAGATTAGAGTTTTATCTACTCGTTATTTTTTGTACTATCTCTTAAAGTGAACAGCTATTCATTTTCTGGATTTCTTTCATTATTTAATCTTTCTACCTCAAAATGAATCTCTAAACTGAAAACAATTGAGCTTATCTCAGAGTCTACTATAGGGAAACTGGTCTAAAAGTGTGTTACCTCTAAGCTGTGCAACCCCTTATCCTTTATTTTGTGCTCTTAGAGTGGCTTTGTGCATAATGGATGTTGAAAGTGCTTGTACTTTCAATCTTGCACTTCTCCTTGGCTCTGGGAAGCTCGTGCCAGCCTGGTGTGTGTTGTCAGACTTGTTGGATGTAGTTGAGTACACCACTATTGCTGTACCAGGGGTCTCCTTCAAGGCTGCCACTGGTGGTTAGATTGGCTTAACAGCACTTGTATCAGTAACTGGTACCTCCTCTCCCAGACTAACTTCTCCCTTTCCCCCAGCGAGTAACTACTAACGTTACGAGCCAGGAAGGCACACTTCCTTCTGAGAAACCTCACTAGACTCAGACTCTGGCATTAAAAGCTCTTGTTCAACAGGCTCATCTACCAGTTCCACATTCCTTCTCTCATGATCTATCTCTTATAAGATAGCATTCAGGCTATCCTGATCACAGGTATAGCCAGCCTGTTTACGGCTCTCTGGCACATCAGTTTGAATGGGTTTATCAATAAATTCTCTGACAAGTACGAAAAAACCTCGAGCTCCAATAAACTTCATCCCCTGCATCGGTTATTTCACCTCCAAAATTGCCAAAGGAGCTTAGTACATAAGCGAATTCAACCACATAATTAATCAATTGATGGCGATTGAGTATCCTTCGGATGATGAGTTGTCGACGCACTATTTGTCGCTCTTTATGCTAAAAAGTTGGTCCACTACCACAGAGGTGATAAGCGGTAATGAGAAATTGACTCTCCACTATCTCCGTGATCACATCATAAGTGAAGAAGTTCGGCAACTCAAAAAAAGAACTGAAATGAATTTTATGTGAAAACGTTGCCACTACAAACTAATTCTCCTTACTACTTTATTAACCATAAATGAGAGAAAATAGGTATAATAAGGTAGGAAGTTCTGTCTTGATGAAAGAAGACGAGATTTATATGAATCAGACGAGAAAGTCAAATTTCCAGCTTCGGAAAGAAAAGGGCGATCGGAAAGATCTGAGCTCCCTTCGAAAGAAAAATAAGTTTTCTTAACATGCCACCTGGAAATCCAGGAAAAAGGGATAACTTCATTTCCTAAACTCAGACCGCAATTCGACCGCGTCATTCAGGTTCAACCAATTATTAAAATTCTTGAAAATAACAGAGCTAGGCTACTTTGCATATTCCAAAAAAAATAGGAAGGAATATAATCACCTGGCACTGATCCCTTTACGAAGCTTCTTCCCTGGATGAAAAGCTGTGCGTTCCCCACCATTACAGAGTTTCTTTGAGCTAGAAGATGAAAGGCAGCAAAGAATGAGATCCACAATCTTCCTTGGAAAAAGTAAAAGAGAGTCTCTTCCAATCCCAGTGATTTTTTCATACATAGGCATCTATCTAAGCCATATATCCCTTCTTTCCTTCCGTAGCATCTGAAATTAGCCACTCTTATCAGATGTGCGGGAGAAAGCTGCTCTGAAATGGACTGATCACGGTATCAAGAAAAGGGCGCAGACGATGAACCAGACACTTGGTAATAAACTTTTTTGTCATCAAAAACAATAATGTGATGTGAGGCAGATGATGCACAGTCTCTGGCACCTATTAATACATCCAAAGGTCGTAACGAGCAGAGCGTACTACTTGTATATTATTTATTAAAATACTCATGCTCTCTCTCACTTATGATACATTCGGTAAGGTAACCTACACTTTATCCACCCGGACACATTAAGAAAACTTAACTAAAGAAAGACCCGAAACCTCACTTTCCATTACTTCTTCTACTGTTCTTAGTGAACCTGTATTCGGGAAGTCAGACTAGTTAGCAGTCGGGACTACGTGGTCACACAGATACTTTTTTTATTATAGGCAGATGATGACAAATGGATGAATTGACCCAGAGCAAGCCAAAAAGATAGAATTACTCTTGCCAAAGAAGCACTAAGGGAAACATTGTATAAAACATGCACTGACAACCCATGTGTCAAATTAACTAGTTGACAGATAAATACCCCCTTCTTGTGTTGTGAGTCTCCTTTAGTCGGGTCCTTAAGCAGTCCATTAGCTTTCGGGGAAATTGCAAATTTCAAGTCGGTAAGGAATCATGTATTTCGCTTCCTTGAGTTGAGCTAGGTCTGGGTAAAGCTTATTGAAGGAGTTCATTACTTGGTTCATCTTGGCTAATAAGGTTTGGAGCTGATTGAGGTTCTGGATATTGTGTATAAGGGACAATTGGTAAAAAAGGACTGGATTCATTGGTGGGTAAAAGATAGAAATAAGGTAAAGTGCTTTCATGGAAAAGAAAATCCCTACTTTTATCTATCAATATTTTTTGACACTAAATCGTAAACTCGATATCCCTGTTGTCCAAAAGGGTACCCAACAAAGACACACTTGCGAGCTCGAGAATCCAACTTCTTTTCAGCTTTGATTCCGCTTGGACGAGTTTCACGTAAGGTAAGTGTTTAGATAGAGGCAAGGGAGCCCCACCCAGACGCCCCACTAGGTAGGAGTTCTTTAACTTAACTGTTTTTTCTGTTGGTGAAACACTCTTTACTATTACTACAGGTTATTTGACTTAGTTAGGCTTGCTTTTCCTTTTTATACACTAAAGTTCGGCTATGCCTTTCCTTTAACTACAACGAAGCTCGCCTCTCTTCCCTTCGTCAACATAGAGTAGAGAGATTGGGAAAAAGAAAATTGTCAGGCCGGGAAATGCAATTCATAGAGCCCCCAAGCGGTTTTGCCGTGGATCGCCAGCTCCACGCCAACATGCTACTGACGTTTAGGTAACGCGGGGGGACGGATATGAGTTGGTCATCCGAGCAACTAACCTGGTAGGTTGGCCGGGTTGTTTTCCCCGTCTATGAAGTCGCATTTTACTCACCACCAGCATATGAATCAAAGTAGCAGCAATTTAGGTTTCAGTGCGGAAAATCCAGCAGCAGTTTCACCAATTGATTTGATTGACCTCCCAGTGGAGGTAGTAGCAAAGTAAGTGGCCCGATCCGGAACCGGATTCGGGACCATCATTCTCGCCTGTTGGATAAGTCTGTAATCCAGTGTGAGATCCTCAGTGGGTGGGAGAGAGAATACAGCATACGAACATCAAGCGGAGCAGGGTGGCCTACTCTCCGAACCAAACAAGCACATAGAAGAACGATTTGAACCAGTAACAGCAACCAACCCGGGCTGGCCAAACAAGGGGCACAAAAGATCGTTAACTGTTGCTGTCGTTACAAGCCTAAGGGCAGAGGGTGGGACATTGATCCAAAGCTCGAGTACGGTACGAAGGCCTTCCTCCATGAAAGGCTCGGGCAGAAGGTAGAAAGGCTAAGACAAAGCCGCTTCCTAAGTAACTCAGGTATGGCTTTGGTTAAGTAAATTGACCCCCTCACCAAGAACATTCTTCTTCAAGCTAAGTGCATTAATGGTTTCTATTACATTCCATTGAAGCATAATCCTTCTTCTCCTCAAGCATTTCTTGGCATTCGCACTTCGGCCGACACTTGGCATGCAAGACTTGGGCATCCCCCCACTTCTACTACATTGCATTTACTTCATTCTAAAGATTTACCATGTAATTCGAATAAAGTGAACCCATGTAATGATTGCTATATGGCAAAATCACATCAATTACCTTTCTCTTCTTCTATTTCTACTACTTCTTTTCCTTTAGAAATTTTTCATTCCGGGACCCTCACCTATTACCTGGGCTTTCGGTATTATATAATTTTGGTGGATTATTTTTCTCGTTTTACATGGATATATTTCATGGCAAATAAAAGCGATGTGGCTCACATTTTCTCACGATTCAAGGCCCGAGTGGAGAACCTCTTTAACTCAACAATCACAATTTTGCGCACCGATGGAGGCACGGAGTATAAGCCCATTCAAAAAAAATTTCCGCAAATCATTCATCAAATCACATGCCCTTACACTCCACAACAAAACGGGCTTGCGGAGCGAAAACACCGACACATCATCGAGCTTTCTCTTGCTTCTATGTCTCATGCATCGATTCCAAATAAATATTGGGATGAGGGCATAGTTTATCTCATAAATAGGCTACCTTCTCATTCATCTAAAATCCCTTTTACCACACTCTTCAATAAGGACCCGGATTATTCATTGCTTCGGGTTTTGGGATGTTTGTGTTTTCCCTATACCCTACCCTATAACGAACACAAGCTTCAACTTCGCGCTTTGCCATGCGTCTTTCTCGGGTATGCCTCCACACAAAAGGGCTATAGGTGTTTACACTTACCAACTAACAAGATTTAAATTTCCAGGCATGTGCGTTTTGTAGAAACAGCTTTTCCTTTTCGGTTCAGAAATTCAGCAGCAGCAGCTCAAGCCGATCAGCACATTACAGACCAGCAGCTCCCATTTTAGATTTCCTCAACTAGAGTAGGCAGCACTTTTCAACCAACTAGTCACCAGTGTGCGCTAAAGTTCTTCCCTAGTTTATAAGTAAGTATTCACTGAAGGGAACTTCTACAAATGCTGACTTATATTAGGTCTCGGGGTAGAGGAACTTCAAGAAAAGAGAGGAAGAAGTCAAGCAATTCCAGGGGTTTAGTTTACCAATGCTACTCTATAGGCCTAGCTAACTAATCGTTCAGAATTCCCAAGGGCTAGCCGAGAGACAGCATTAATTAGGAATGGGGGATTCTACCTCTTCGTGTGAAGCAACGCTTGCTTTAGCAGCCGCGTGATGATTCAAGTTCGTGGTAGGCGTAGGAGCTGAGCAAAGAGAGCAAGTGCGCGGTGAACGTAGTAGCCCCCTTGGGCATGCTCCTTTTACAACCAAGCGAAGAGCTGGCACAGTGGATCGGCAGCAACGAGAAGAACCTTTCTTCAGTCTGAAGCTGGTCGATATGCATTACCCTAAAGTAGTATAGCAACTAGATTTCGCTCTTTATGTTGAACCCGGCTCCTGGAAAGGCTGGCGCGCTTGATTGATTGAAAAGTACCACAACGCTTGGCTCGCATTCGACTGGACTGAGATTTCTGTATAAAAAAAAGCATTCTTATTAGAACTTCCTATGCTCGCATATTATTAATCATCTTCGCTTATAGTAAAAGGCGGAAGGTGGGCATCATTAAGGTATGAGAGATTAGAGTATGGCAAGTCTTTTCCGAGAGTGTGGTAGAGAAAGATTTTTTATTGAAAGTCTGGAACTTTGTCTGCTTCCGTCGAATAGCTGCTAACCATTATTCTGGGTGGATCCTGCAACGATACCCTTAGCCCAGTCTTTAGAGCCTGGTGAGATATATTTTGGAAAAAAATTCCACCAGGAAAAAATAAGGCTATCAGCAAACCCTTTAGAACCCGGGTCCCCTACCAGCTATATATAGGTCCTTACTCCCAGATACTATCTAAAGTCAGTTTATATTGTCAGGCTATAAGGAAGCTATATAATTTCATTCCATGCTTGAAGCCCGGTAAGGTTTTTTCTATTAAACTAAATCCCTCATGCTAGGAGTCAACCTCCCCGTTGGCGAAGAATACCCAAAGCTTGATTCAATGAATTGACGCCACTTTGACAGTCAATGAAAGAAATCCGCGTTCTCACCGTCTGCTATCAATCGCGACCCTTCCGTCTTTCTACCCAGCGAGTGAAACGGAGGAAGTGGAACGAGCCAAAAGAGCAGAGTGTCATGAAATTCCACGAGCAAAAAGAGCGAGCAGGCGTTTTCAAATAAGTTATGTAGGAGAGTCTGGAGGTACGGATTCAATTGCTTATTTCAAGTAGGAATACCCAGTTTCTTTCGAGTCTAGACTGCTACTTTATTCCATAATTAAGAAAATGGGGAATCAAGCCAGAGATTCAGCCAACTAAAGAATTAAATAGGGAGAAAAGTATGCGAGAGAGATCTAAGCAGGAGTAGGAAGAGCTTCAAGGTAGTACCATCCATGGGAGCAAGCCCGCCGAGCGTTAGCGAGCCAAAAGTATCTTGCTTTGAAAAGTAAGTGCGTGCTGGGCAATGAATTATTGAGCGAACTTTCTAGTTTCAGTCTTCATTTCCGGATAACTGAACTGAGAGGTGCCCAGAAATGTGTAGACCTTAGACCGATTGATGTACTTTACTTCAGTCCGAGTACTTAAAGACGTGACTAAATAAACACCAGGTACTGACGAGCTACCCCTTCGAAGATGGTGGGGAAAGTCACTTCGTACCCTTCCCTAGCTCTTGAGTTAATGAGTTAAGGAGTAGCTGAGTTCTTACTTCTTACCAAGCTATGTGGCTCTATACCCGAAGTAGGTAGGGGAATTTAATACTTGAAAGGAGAAAGAGAATCAAAACATGTATGCACATACGGCTGGCTTTGGCAAAAAAAGAGAATTATTGCCAACTCTTGGACGACTTCTTCCAGTTTATCGTATCAACAGGTTACCGAGATCATATTATTCCTTCCTGTCCTTTCCATTCTTTTCTTTCTGATAGAATGAAAGATCCAATTCCAAATATAAAGAATTCAATTTCCACGAAAAGGGGGGGCAGGCAGGCTACTATTGGCTTTACTTCCTGCCGACTTCCTCGGGCTGCTCTCCTTTCTGAAAGCCTATTCAAATAGGAAAGACTGAGGTCAGGTCAATTGGCTGATCGGAAGGAAGGAGTTGATTTGCTCAGGTTGTGGATACGAACTCCGGTAGCGAGATGTGGATTACTTTTTTCTATCCCAATTAGTCCTCGTTCCAATTCTAAGCTCGACAGTCTCCAGCATAGTCAGCGTCACAGTAACCAGTTACTTGTTGGCATTCTCCTCCTTTGCGATATAGGATGCCTGCCCTAGTATAGGGTACCCTTCACATATCGGAGGATTCGCCTAACTGCCGATCATTGTGGCTTCTTCGGATTTTGCATATGACGACTTACTACTCCAACTGCGGAGGAAAGGTCTGGTAAATAGGGTAACCTCGGCCTAAGTCTGGTTTCGATACAATCAAACTTCACTGCGCATATGTGTTAAGCAAAAGGAACAGAACGGAAACACGTTGAACCAGAAAGTTCGGACTCGTCGGAACGAAACTCTTTATGAGTTTTCTTTCTCCACTCGGATAAACTACCTTGACTTTAGAGATGGGAAAGGCAGTTCGTAAGAACTGATATAAATTTCCCCTGAGCCAGGCGAGGATGAAATGAATGCCTTTAGAATGCCCTACCCACCAAGACCTATTGCCCGTACTCCAACAGATTCAAAGTACACAATACATACTGGCGCACCCTATGGAGAAAAAACGTAGGTTATCTCTACCAGGCCAAGCCACAACTCAAGAATGAGCTAGCATAAAAACGCTCAAGCTTTGTTGTTACACAAAGCGAGGTAGCATATTGCCACTAGGCTAGTTCTAAGAGTTAGTAACTTGGCTTATGCTAATGTGTTCCTAATTTGAAATAGAGGAAATTGGATATCGTTAATTCCCCAGAATCTTATGTTGATTCATCATCATCTGACGGAACAACAATACCGGAATACTTACCTCCTCGGACAAAAGAGAAAGAAATTATTCAGCGGAATATGGAGATGAGTTCAAGCTATTTTACTCTTCTTCAACTCGTTATTGCTGGAAACAACGAAGTAACCTTATTGACTGAACAATAGACATTTACTGAACAATAGCTTTCTACTTCACAAAAAAGTGAAGGCTCCTTTCCATCTATCTAGTAGTAAGCCGATCCGGTACTCTTTCATTTTCTTGATCTTCTTGCCTATCCATGGATCTCTTTTTCCTCGGTCTCTTCATCTTCTTTTATCTTATTATGTGGTTTATATTGGATCTTTTCTGTCAATACCGACTGGTACTGAGGATGACGAATCCTCCGCTTCGTTCTTTATAACCATAATTGAAAGGAACTGGCCCTTTTTTCGGCAATTGGCTCAATGAGATCGCCATCGAAAGAAAAAAGCTAGCAACTGCCACAGTGGGGAGCGCTGACCAAAGAAATGTGTCGACACATTGTGCCATCCTACACATGCGCCTGGTACACTCCAAACATGAAGCACATAAGGGCGTAGCAAGAAAAGCAAAAACCAACCTATAGAAAAAACGAAACGGCTATATGAGTTTTTTTATGAAAAAAAGAACTTCTCATTTGCTGTTTTTGAGTTGTGGGCAGAGACCTTTCACCATTGGAGAATAGGTTGTCTAGTCCGGGTTTAGGAGCAGTAGAAAAGTCAGAAGGAAATGTAGCGAAGTCGGGATAGGTAAAAGTTCGGAACCTTACACTACACGGGCTAGTAGCAGCGACTGGGAAGCAGGCATGGGAGTAGCATGAGCATGGCGGGATCTTGTACATAAAGTGAAGTTTCTCTTCCTCCTCACCGATCAAGAAATTCCAAAATCAAGAAGGTGGATCGAAAGGGAAGACAGCCCTTATGTTGGACCGTCGGAAGATAGTGAGTTGACACTGACACCAAGATCTACCGGCTCGGGACTAGATTCTGTCCTATTAGCTTTATTGGAGCAGGGCTGCCCAAGCACATCTGCTACCTCAGCATTACCGATACCCCCGGTTGGTTTATTAGGTGCATTCTCCTTCCCTATTTTCTAGGAAAGTGGATCCAGTTACACAACCACAGCTTTTCCCATTTTATTTTTCATATAAAGAAAGTACGGTTGTCACATAGGAAGTGGCAATAACAATGAAGTGAGCTTCTGGAATAGAATAGTGAATATGTTCTGAATCGAATGCTCACGAAGGGGGGATTGGCATAAAGTAGGTGTGGCAGTTGAAGAGATTTCGGATTCGTTACCTGAGTAGGAAGCCACGTAAGCAGCAGCATAGGTTCTTGGGTAAGCTTTGAAGCCCCGCTCAAACAACTTGACTCCATTGGCTCTGTAGCGAATCAAAACTCTTTCCCCGTAGAAAAAGGAAGACTAAACGTTTTTAGTAATGTGTACGTTTCTTTGGGTCTGGATAGGTTGCAAGCATACCAAATAGCAATACTTCTCTTTGCTTTCTTTCAGAACCTTACACTGCCGGACAACATTGAATTGAAATGAAACATTTGAATATGTGGACTTTTTTTTTGAATAAGTGGTATCAAGTACCACCGCTTCCATTCAAGGAACCAGTTACAGACCAGTACCAGTAAAGAGAAAAGGCTACATGATGAAAACTTTTCAAAGCCCCTCCCACAAATCAAAACCCCAACCCAGCCTATCCCACTAACCCTACACCCATCCACAACAAAACTAGCAGTTTCATCACTAAAGTACAGAAAAAAATAACAGCATAACCCAGCCAAAAAATATATATAATGTCAAAAGTAAAAAAAGTATTAAAAAAACCAAGCATGACCCTCCATAGTTGCAAATTTATTCAGAATCAAGGAGATCCTCTTCTATTTAAATCATGTCTTCCATGTTGTCTGGAACGAACCAAGCCCTGTGGCCCACGTGTGCACAACCTCACTCCAACGACTCACCTTTTTGAAAAAGGAAAAGGATAAATACTCTATATATTATGCATATCATAAAAGATCACTAATAAAACAAACAACTAACTTTTTGATGAAAATTTGCATTTGAAACTGAAAAAAAAAGTGTTAGTCATGAGACCATGACTCATCCACTGATCGCGTTGCTTTAAATGCATGAATCTATTATATAGAAATATATATAAATTTGAGTGATAACAGTTGGAAGGTTATGCCAATTGATTAAAAGCAGTGATGTGCCAAAATTAGGTTCCTATAGACCGGAAGAAATCAAGATCAATTTGAGACCAACCAGGCGCCCAACGGGTGGGGGTAAACCGGTACAGGACCAAAATGCAAGATGAGAATTGATAATGCAAATGATTCCATTAAAAAAAACAGATACATACTTCCGGAGCCAAAACAGCTTGGGATTTATGCAACTAGTCAGTGGCCCACGCGTTGCAGTGGGAAGAACACGAATTTCGAAGCGCCAGAAGGATTTTCATCAAGTTTGATATGTTATTAGCTATCTTACGAATAAGAAACCATAACAACTAAATAATTGAAAACAAAACCACTCCAACCTCAATGATGTATACAAAAAGTCTTTCGCTATATAAAAAATTGGAAAAATACACGAAAAATAGAGCCAACCCACACCAAAAGAAAAGGATATCATCCTGTCAGCCCAACAATAAATTTAACAGCCCACAAATATTACCATTGAGGCAAAAAACAATCCACTCATACCCGAAAAAACAGGCACTAACGGGCTCCCTTCAAACTTCAATCCAGATGACAATACTTTGGGTTCTGCTGAATGCACCAAACGCCAAGATATTAATTTGGGCAACGCACCTAATTTCAAACCAAAGTGCAAGACCCACTGAGAAAGACATGAACCAATCTGAGTCCTCCAGGCCACTCTCGTTAGATAACCAACACCCACGAAATCAAAACGATGGAAAAAACCAGCACCTAGCCAAACCAACACACTTGATACCGCAGTCCACAAAAGGCAAAGAACCTTCAAACTCTCAGCTTCGCCCTTGCAAAACAAGAAAAAACGATGGGGAAAATCTATTTTGACTTCCCTACTTTTCCAACCAATAAAGAATTTTTTTGGAATTCAAATATAGTGGCAC
>Ga0265324_10000203_pt1 | contig 45335 bp, 39 predicted proteins | sample 41419metaG_FD_198634 | JGI IMG/M metagenome (GOLD analysis project Ga0265324, IMG submission 198634) | Rhizosphere microbial communities from Carex aquatilis grown in University of Washington, Seatle, WA, United States - 4-14-19 metaG | ecosystem: Host-associated > Plants > Roots > Rhizosphere...
TACGCGCGCGGCCTGTTCCGGAGCCGCGGATTCGATATCGGGAGCAGCGAAAGCCATATCGTCCCCGTGATCGCCGGGAGCGATCGGGCCGCGTTGCGCCTCTCCGAAGCCCTGTACCATGCCGGTTACCATGCGCCCGCCGTACGGCCGCCCACGGTTCCCGAAGGCGCCGCCCGGCTTCGTATCAACCTGACCTGCGAAATCGAAGAGAAGGAAATCGACGCCTTGGCCGACGAGATTTCCGGGGCCCTGGACGAAAGCGCCAACGAGGCGGGCGATGGCTGAAGTCCTTTGGATCGGCGGATGGGCCTCCGACCTCGCCTGCTGGCGAGGCGCTTTGGAAACGTTTTACCCGGGCAGCACCCATCGCTTCCTGGATGCCCATGCCCTGCTCGACGGCGCGGCGGATCTGCGCGCCGAAGCCGCGCGCCTGCCTCCCGGAGGATGCTTAGCCGCTTGGTCCCTGGGCAGCCTGCTCGTGCACCAGGCCCTTTGGGAGGGCTGGCGCCCGGATTGCCGCATCCTCTCGCTTTCGCCCATCTTCGATTTCTGCCGCGCCGACGGGCGTTGGCCCCAGGCAGCCGTCCTGCGCATGGCCCGCCGCCTTCCGCGCGAACGGGATAAGGTCCTTGCCGAGTTCCGTTCGGCGGCCTGGGGCCCGTCCCAAGTGCCGGGGGAATTGGCCGAAGCCTGGGATGCCCGCGTGCGGACCTACCCTGACGAATCCCTCGTGCTTGGCCTGCAAACCTTGGCCGAGGTGCACTTGGCGAAAGGGAGCTTTCCTTCCATCCCTGGCCTGGTTTTCCTGGCCAGCCCGGAAGATCCTCTCTCCCCTTCCGCTCCGGGCGCGGGCGCAGACCCGCGTTGGCGCTTGTACCCGCGCGGCCATCTCCCGTTTCTGGATTTTCCCCGCATCGTCGCGCCTTTACTACCCGCGCCAGAAAAAGCCGCATGAATTTTCATGCCCGTCGTTTCGACCGCGCCGCCAGGAGCTACGCGGCCCATGCCGATTTCCAAGCGGGCATGGCCGATCGCTTGCTCGCCCGATTGCCGAACGAAGCGCCGGCCGCCGGTCCGCTCATCGAATTCGGTTGCGGCACGGGCCAGCTTACCGCGCTGCTATTGCGCCGGTTCCCGAATGCGGCTTTGCTCGCCACCGATGCGGCCCCGCGCATGGTGGCCCAAGCCGAAAGAACATTGGGAGCGCATGCGGGCCTTCGCTTCGCGATTTGCGATGCCTCGGGCGCGGTTCCTACGCCGGGCCCTATCGCCGGGCAGGGGCCCTATCGCATGGCGGCCAGCAATGCCTTGGTGCAATGGTTCCCGGATTTGGTCCGCCACCTCCGTTGGGCCTCGGCGTTATTGGCCCCGGGCGGATTCTATCTGGCTTCCGGATTCGATCGGTCCAATTTCCCCGAGCTCAATTCCCTCCTGGGCGAAGCGCCCTTCGGGTACGCGGATTTTCCCGGCCATCCTGCGGAGGATTTGGCGGCCATGGCGGCGGAAGCGGGGCTGGAATTGGCGGTGTTGGAAAGCGAGCGGCGGGAAACGGTATTCCCGTCCCCGCGCGCTTTCCTGGAAGGCATCCGGGCCCTGGGCGCGGCCCGTAGGCCCCGTGAGGATTCCCCGATGACCCGTTCGCGGCTGGAGTTGCTTCTCAGGAGGTACCAGGAACGTTACCCCCGGGAAGGCGGCGTGGCCGCGACATGGGCGCCTTGGTACGCCGTCCTCCGGAAGCCGGGTTGAGCCGATTCGCCCTCAACGGCGAACTCATTTATAAGACCGCTGCTTACCCCTGGGGCTGGCGCACGTAGTCCTGCAAGTTCTCTCCCGAAGAGAGCAGCTTATCGAAATAGGCGACGGTCTGCTGCAAGCCTTCCTTCAGCTCCACGGTGGGAGCCCATCCGAGCTCCTTCTTGGCCAAGGAGATGTCCGGCTGACGCTGCTTGGGATCGTCGCTGGGCAAAGGCTTAGAGACGATTTTGCTTTTTGATCCGGTCGCGGCCACGACCTGTTCGGCCAACTCACGGATGGTGAATTCATTGGGGTTGCCCACGTTCACCGGTCCCGTGAGGGTGAGATGCTCCATCAAACGTACCATGCCCTCGATCAGATCCGAAACGAAGCAGAAGGAGCGGGTCTGGGACCCTTCGCCATAGATGGTGATGTCCTTCCCCTGCAAGGCCTGCACGATGAAGTTGGAGACCACGCGGCCGTCGTGCGGGTGCATCTTGGGGCCGTAGGTGTTGAAAATGCGCATGACCCGGATGTCGACCTTGTTTTGGCGCTTATAATCGAAGAAGAGGGTCTCGGCAACGCGTTTGCCTTCGTCGTAACAGGAGCGCAGGCCGATGGGATTCACGTGGCCCCAGTAATCCTCTTTCTGCGGATGCACCTCGGGATCGCCATAGACTTCGCTGGTGGATGCCTGGAGGATGCGGGCCTTTACGCGCTTGGCGAGGCCCAGCATGTTGATGGCGCCCATCACGCTGGTCTTGATGGTTTTCACGGGGTTGTACTGGTAATGCACGGGCGAGGCGGGGCAGGCGAGATTGTAGATCTGATCCACCTCGAGGAAGATGGGCATGGTCACGTCGTGGCGCACCAGCTCGAAGTTGCCACGGCCGCGTAAGTGCTCCACGTTCCGCTTCATGCCCGTGAAAAAATTGTCCATGCAGACCACGTCGTGGCCTTGCCCTACCAACCGCTCGCACAAATGCGAACCCAGGAAGCCGGCGCCTCCGGTGACCAGGATCCTCTTCATTTCTTTCTCTTCCCTTTCCTGGAGCGTCCGTCGATCAAGTGGTTGATCCCGATCAAGGTCAAATCCGGTTCGATGACTTGGATGGCGCGGGACCGTCCGCCTAGCAAAGGCGCCAGGCCGCCGGTGGCGATCACGGAGGGCGAGCGCATCTTCTTATCGGCGAAGATCGCCTTCAGCAGGTATTCCACTTGCCCCACCGTCCCTTGCAGCATCCCGATGCGTAACGCGTCGTCGGTAGTGGTTCCCACGGCCTTGTCGATCCATTTGAGCTCCACCTCGGAGAGCTTGGACGCGTTCTGCGCCAAGCCCCGCAGGGAACTCTGGATGCCGGGGCAGATGATGCCGCCGTAGTAGCAGTCCGGTCCGAATACGTCGTAGGTGGTTGCCGTGCCCAGGTCGATGACCACTCCCTGCGTATGGCCGAGCGCGTGGGCGCCCAGCACGTTGGCGAGCCGGTCGGCGCCGATCTGCCGCGGGATCTCGTACTCGAGGCGGAGGCCCAGGCAATTGGACCAATCCAGGATTTCCGGGGCCGCGCCTAGCACGTCGGCGAGCGCGTGCGCCCAGCTTTGGTCCAGCATCGGCACCACCGAGGCCAGCGCCGAGGCGCGGATGCCGGCAAGATCGGCCTCGGGGCGCAGCAAGCCGCGTAGCCAGAGGGCGATCTCGTCTACCGTGGCGTCCTTGCGCGTAGGTAACCGCCAGTTGCGGACGATGCGCTTCCCATCGAATAAGCCGATGACGGTGTTCGTGTTGCCCACGTCGACGGCCAAGCGGAGATCCAGGGGGCGAACGGCCATCAACGACTTTCCCTTTCGATGTCCAGGGAAATATCCAGCGCCTTCACGCTGTGGGTCAACGCGCCCACGGAGATGAAATCCAAACCGAACTCGCGGATCCTTTTGGCGCGCTCCAAGTCCATGTTGCCACTGGCCTCGATCTTGAGGCGGGGCGCGCGGGCCCTGACCCTGCCGATGGCCTCGCGCAGCATGGCGTCATCCATGTTATCGAGCAGCACGATGTCGACCGGCGCATCCATCAGGCTTTCCAGCTCCGCCAGGGTTCGGACCTCGGCTTCCACGGTATACTTGCCGCCGTAGAGGGCGTGGACCTTTTCCACCGCCGCGCGCACCGATCCGCAGGCTTCGGCATGGTTGTCCTTCACCAGCACCATATCGTACAAGCCCATGCGATGGTTGGTCCCCCCGCCGATGGCGACCGCGTACTTATCCAACCCCCGGTAGCCGGCCGGGGTCTTACGCGTGTCCAGCATACGCGTGGGTGCGCCCGCCAAGGCGTCGGCATACTCCCGCGCGGCGGTGGCGATGCCCGAAAAGCGCTGCAGGAAGTTGAGGAGGACGCGCTCGCAGGTCAGCAAAGCCCGCAAGGAGCCGCGCAATTCGGCCACCACCGTTCCGGCCCCGACCCGAGCGCCTTCGGCGGCCATCAGCTTGATGTCGGGATGGGCGCCGCGATGGCGGAAGACCCTTTCGATCGAGGGCAGCCCCGCGATCACCCCGGCCTGTTTGCACAAGAGCCGCGCATGGCCGGCGGCATCGGCGGGAATGGTGGCCAGGGTGGTGATATCGCCATCGCCCACGTCCTCGGCGAAAGCCAGGGGAAGGAGCCTATCGAACGCTTCGGCAGGGAAGGCCGGCAAAGGGCCGGCATGGGTTTCGGGCATAGGGCCCTAAGGTAAAAAAACCGCGCCCGGGAGGTCACCGGGCGGATAAAATCATCAGGGGAAAGCTTACGCCTCCGGTTCGGAGAACCCGCTTAGTCCGATTCCGCCTTGGGCGGCCAATCGCTCCATTTCGATGTCGAAATCGGCGTCGAAGATGTCATGCATCCGGTAGGTGCGGCCCGCGCGGGTGCTGAACTCCACGAAGGGATAGAATTCGGAATAGGTACTCAGGAATCCCTTGCGTTCCGCGCGTTCCTCCACGCGCCGGATCTCAGCCAAATCCTTGAGGAGGATCTCCACGGGATGGACTTCGACCACGTTCTCGGAGAAACGGATGAACCGCTCGTTCAACTCGATGCGCAACTCCCATCTGGGCGCATAATAAAGGATGATCGCGCCAGGCAAGAACAGAGCCGCGCCGGCCAGGAGATTCTGCGTTCCCAACAACAATCCGCAAGCCAGGAACACGTAACCCATGAGATACCGGGAGAAATGCCGCTTCCGGTGGGGGCGGAAAACCATCACTTCAGCTTCTTCATCTCCCCGTCCACCATCTCCCGGTTCTTCCGCACCTTGGCGCTGACGGGAAGCTCGGGAAAGTAGAACAGGCAGCTGTCCAATTCGGATTCGGTCTTGGCCAGGAGGGTCTTCTTAACCGCATCCGTGCCCGCTTTCTTGTAGTCCTTGAAAGCGTTGGCGGCCGTGCGGCGCTTGTCCTCGCAGAAACGATCGCCGATCTGCGCCTTCTTATCTTTGACCCAGGATTGGCCCGTGCCGCCGCGCTCCAGGGACTTGAGGGCGGCGATGTACTTGCCCTTGGCCGCCAGGGAATCGGCTTCGGCCGCGATGGCCGCGTTTGCGGCGGCATCCGTGCCCAGGCCTTGCGCGGCCGCACCAGCGGATTCCGGCGAGGTCAGCGACGACGAAGGAGCCTTGGCCGTATCGGCCGGGGAACCGGTCGCCCCGGCTAAGGCGGTCTGCGCCGCTTGGGTCTGCGGGCTGAGGCGTCCGGCCCGCTTGTCCCTTTCCCAAGCGCGGTTGGCCAGCTTCTTCAGTTCGCGTTGCAGTTTCACGTCCGTCACGATTTCAAGCAAAACCTTTACCTGCTTGCCCACTTCCTCCTGGCCGGCATCCGCCAGGTAGCTCTCGTTCACGTCCTTAAGGCGCTTCTTGATCGAATCCGGCAGGGCGGCCGATTGCAAGGCCTCGCTGAGGGTCAGGCCCCATTGCGCCTCTTCCATGGTGAACGCGATGGCGGTCTTGCTCTGGACGATTTCCTTCCAGCGATCCCGCGCCCGGTCCCAATCGCCTTCGCGCGCGGCCTTGTCGGCGGCCTGCGCGGCGGACAAGATCACCTCTTGCAGCGAGAGCTTATCCCCATCCGAAACCGTGAACACGCGCTCGCCCTTGTCCTGGGCTTTCACGCCCCCATGCCGCAGGATGGTTTCCAGCCGATCGTAGGCGTCCCGGCTGCGCTTCACGGTTTCCTTTTCCAAGGATTTGGCGTCGGGCTCGCGCAACAGCAACATCCGATAGCCGAGCATCATATCGAGGACCAGGCGATCCTCCGGGGTCTTCACGACCTTCTCCAGCTCGGAAAGATCGCCCCCTTCTTCGACGCGCACGGTGGCGTTCCCGGAGGGCGACGGGGACGGTTTCCCCTTGTTGCCCGGACCGGCGCAACCCGCCAGCAATGCCGCCGCCAGGGTAACACCCAAGATCCCGTAACCTTCCCGTTTACCTAGCATGTCGCCTCTCAATCCTCGCGGATCAGGATCGTGGTGTAGGCCGCCGCATCCGTGGCCCCCTCGCCGCCCGAAAGCTCGTCCGACAAATCTTCCGTATAACTGCCCTGGCTCTGCAAGACCCGTTCGTCGGTCGCCGGCAGGGGCAGCCCGGTCCGCTTGGAAACCACGTATTTCTGGTACTTATCCTGGTTGAACAGGGGCGCCTGCCCGGTGGCCTGGATATCCAGGTCGAGCAAATCGATGCGATCCGAGAAGGCATCCACCTCGGCCACGGCCCGCGCGATAGGGATCCAAGCCGGGATGGCCACCGCGCTGCCGGTTCCCTTGAAACCCTTGCGCAGCATGGACACGTTATCGTCAAACCCGGTGTAAACCCCGATAGCGTAGCCGCTGGCCGCGTCGAAACCCTTGTTCTGGCCGTTGGGCGCGGCAATGAAACCTAGGAACGCGCCGTTGCGGTAATCGTTCGTGGTTCCCGTTTTGCCGAAGGCGGGCAGAGGCAGCTCGGGAGCCGGCTTATCGGCCGTCGCCGGGGACGGCGCCATGGGGATTTTCAGTTCGCGGCCGATTTGCTGGCCGGTGCCGCCCTTGACCACCGCGGAGAGGATCCCTTCGATGCCGGCCCGCGTCTTCTCGGTGATTACCCGTTCGCGGTCCAGATAATCCTCGAAGATGACCGTCCCGTCGTGCAGGCAGATTTTCTCGATGTACAACTGCGGCTCGCCGAACTTGGTCTTGTAGGTATAGCCGTCCTTGAGGGCCTGATAAGCGTTCACGGCCTCGCCCAAGGTGATGACGTTGACGCCCAGCGGATAGGAGATCACCGGGTCCAGCGGCGAAGTGAGGCCGAGCTTGCGGCTGAAGGCGACGATATAGCGCAGGCCCGCCAGCGCGCGGAAGTCCTGGGAAGCGTACAGGTTTTCCTTGGAATAGCCGAGAGGCTCATCGCCGCCGCGCGCATCCAGCTTGGCGGAAAGGCGCTTCAGGCTGGCCACGCCGATCTCGCCTTCCACCAGAACCGAATCGTCGGAGAGCCAGGAGTCGGGATCGCCGATGGGGGTCCACGCGCTGTCGGGCCGGCCCGCGAAGATGCCCACCTGGCCCCCGGTGTTGTGGCGCGCCAGGGTGAAACGCTGCCCTCCGGTCGCGCGCGCTTCCCAAGCGCGCGCCTCTTGCAAGTAAGCGAGGAAGTCGCGGCCCAGGATACGGAAGCGGAGGATGTCCTCCTTGTCCCCGGAGCCGGCGTACTTCTGCTGTTCCTTGGTGAATCCCAATCCGAAGGGCAGCGACTTCAGCGCTTCCGCCTCCCCCACCTTTCCTTCGAAAGTGAGATCGATGGCGAGATCCCCCGCTTCCTTCTGGTAGAGCAGTTCACGGGCGCGATCCACGTTCAGCACCAGGCCCAGCGAGTCCCGCACGAAGATTTCGAATTCGCCCTGCATGTTGAAGTTTTCCGGCGCCATGCCGATGTCCTTGGCGATTTCCCAGAAGCGGGCGAAAGGGGTCTTATCGAACAAATGATACAGCAGATAGATGCTGGCGATGTTCTCGGAACGACGGCCGGCCCATACCATGCTGACCGTGTCTTCGGGCGCATGATCGGGCTTGGGGAAGTAGAAGACGTTCCCCAAGCGGAACATCTGGCGGAAGTTGAGCAGAGGGTCCAGCGGTTTCCAACCCAGTTCCAGGGCGGCGGCATAGACGATGGGCTTGAAGCCCGATCCGAATTGGCGACGCGCCTGGTTCACCCGATCGTATCCGGTATTCCCGAAGCCGCCCACGTTGGCGAGCACGCGGCCTTCCCTCAGGATTTGCGCGCCGCCCTGGATCTCCGGGCGTTGCATGATCTCGAGATCCGGCTCGGTCTCGGCCAGCGGTTTGCCATCGGGCGAAGGACGCTGGTACTTCCAGGGCACGCCACAGTAAACCGGCATTCCCGCCGCCAAATGCTTGCGCAGGATTTCGGCGCGCGCGGTCGTTCCGGGCAAATCGGCGATCCCGGTTTCATGCAGATTCCACGTTCGCAGCCAACGCTCGATGGCCTCCGGATGGATGGTCGCCCGCGCCGTCCCGAAGGCCACCTCGATGGGCTGCAAAACCCCGCCCTTGGCCGGAGGCGGCGAAGAGATGATGCGGCCTTGGTAGAAACCGCCCGGCTGGAAGGCGCTCACCAGGGAGATGCCCGAATCCTTGGGCGCATGGTACCCGCGCAGCAGCAAATCCAAGCGCGACAGGTTGGCGTAGGTGGCGTACTCCGCCGCCCTCTGCAGATCGGCGTCGAGAGTCGTATAGATCTGCAGGCCGTCGGTCATGAAATCGGTTACGTCGTTCTTGTCCAGCATGGCCTGCATGGGCGCCGTTTCCAAGAGGCGCTTCACCTTCACCATGTTCGTCGACAAAGTGAATCGGAAAGCCCCGCGCCGGAACTCCAGCTTCTGGTGCGATGCGGCGGCGTATTGATCCTTGGTAATCTTGCCGTCCCGGTATAATTGCTTTAGCACGTAGGCCACGCGGTACTGGCCGCGCCGAAGGGCCGCCTCCTTGCGTTCCGGCGTATCCTGCATGAAAGGATTGTATTGGTTCGGCCCTTTCACGGATCCGGCGATGAATGCGCATTCCAACAGGTTCAGATCCGCGAGATTTTTGTTGAAGAAATACCGCGACGCGATGCGCACCCCATGCCCGTTGCCCGAAACGTAAAACTGGTTGAGGTAGAACTCGAGGATTTCCTGCTTGGTGAAATGCCGTTCCAGGCGGAAGGCGTTGACCAGTTCCTTTACCTTCCCCAGGATGGTGCGCGGCCGCTTGAAGAGATTCTTGGCCGTCTGCTGGGTGAGCGTGCTGCCCCCGCGTTTGAGGCTGAAGGACTTGAGGTTGTCCAGCATGGCATAGGCCAAGCCTTTGGGATCCACCCCGCCATGATTCCAATAATTATGATCCTCCGCCGCCACCAGGGCGTTGATGATGGCCTTGGGGATGGAATCATAAGGGACGTAATCCCGATGCTGGCCTTCGAAGAAGGTCCCTACCTTCGTCTTCCCGTCCGAATAATAAACGGTGCTTTCCTTAGAAAGGATCTGCATGATCGCTTCGCGGGTGAACTGGTGGTCCGGATCGCGGCGGACGGCGAGGGCGAAGGCGCCGACCGCCCCCAAGGAGAGCAACAAAGCGGCAAGGACGGTCCCCAGGATCGTCCATTTCAAACGTGGCGAAATCTTCATGCGATGCCCTGGAAAGGTAGTTTATACCCAAATCGCGGTCGGCGGCCCACCTTCATCGCCGTTAAAGACGCTGCTCGGGCGCCATCGGCCCGCCGCCGCTCGTCTTTAAGCCGGGTTGCCGATTAACTATAATTCCCCGCTCCCTGCTACGGCCCTTGTGGGCTTCCGCCGCGCCCGGCAACGGGCCCAGGAAGGCTCCACGGAGAGGTGGCCGAGCGGCTTAAGGCGGTGGTTTGCTAAATCACTGTAGGGTAACACCTACCGGGGGTTCGAATCCCCCCTTCTCCGCCGTAGCAGGGTAAATATCCATAGAGTAACCTCATTGTTACGTGGCTTGCCCTGCTGCCGTGTTGGTTGCTATCCAAGTTAGCGCATCGGGAAGCAATGGTTCCCGTGATCCGACTTCGATTCCCCGGTCCTGCCTACGGAAAGGGCTAATGCCCTGTTGGGCAGTATGCTTTTTTCTTAATTTCCCCCTTCTCAACCTCTTCGCAGACGGAACCGACCATGTCCTCCCAGCCCCGCGCCCGCGTCCGCTTCGCCCCCAGCCCCACCGGCTACCTCCACGTCGGCGGCGCCCGCACCGCGCTTTTCAATTGGCTCTTCGCCAAGCATATCGGCGGGGATTTCCTTCTGCGCATCGAAGACACCGACCAGACCCGCTACGATGCCAAGGCGCTGGTCGATCTCATCGCCGACCTGAAATGGCTGGGCTTGCAATGGGACGAAGGCCCCGAGGTGGGTGGCCCGCATGCCCCCTACTTCCAGTCCCAACGCCTTCCGTTGTATCAGGAGCACGCGCAAAAGCTGATGGACACCGGGAATGCCTATCCCTGCTTCTGCACCACCGAGCGACTGGATGAGCTGCGCGAAACCCAGAAGCGCAACAACCTGCCCACCAGCTACGATCGGCTCTGTAGGAACATCCCGGCGGAGACGGCCAAGCAGCGCGTCGCAGCCGGCGAGAAGCATACCGTCCGCCTCAAAGTCCCCTTCCACGGGGATACCGTGTTCAAGGATTTCCTGCGCGGAACCATCACCTATCAGAACCGCATCCTGGATGATCTGGTGCTGCTTAAGACCGACCGCTTCCCCACCTACCATCTCGCCAACGTGGTGGATGATCATTTCATGCAGATCACCCACGTCCTGCGGGGGGATGAATGGATCCCGAGCACGCCGCGGCACGTGCTTTTGTACCAGGCCTTCGGATGGGAACCCCCGACGTTCGTGCATTTGCCCGTCATCCTCGGGCCCGACGGCGGCAAGCTCAGCAAGCGCAAAGGCGCGGCCTCGGTAGGCGATTACCGCGATCTCGGCTATCTGCCCGAAACCCTGATCAACTTCCTTTCCCTGCTCGGATGGAATCCGGGCGGCGACGAGGAGTTCATGGAGCGCGCACGCCTCATCGATCTCTTCACCTTGGAGAAAATCAATCCCAAAAGCGCCGTCTTCGATGAGAAAAAGCTGGAGTGGCTCAACGGCCAATACTTCCTCAAGCGGGACGCGGATTTCTTCCTGCCCATCGTAATGGCCGAATGGGCCAAGGCCGGCGTGGATCCCAACGCATGGCCGGAAGCTTATTTCCGCACCGCGATCGGGCTGCTTAAGGATCGCTCCAAGCGCATTCCCGACTTCGTGGCCTATGGCTTGTATTTCTTCAAGGAACCGGAAGCCTACGAGGAGAAGGCGGCCAAGAAGCAATTCGGACCCGGTTCCGATGCGTTGTTGGACGATCTGCGGATCGGGGTCGCCGGCTTGCCCGAGTTCTCGATCGCCTCCCTGGAAGGCCTGTACAAGGAGATGGCCGAGAAGCTGGGCAAGAAGGGGGGCGATCTCATCCACCCCACCCGCCTGGCCATCTCGGGCCTGCCCTTCGGGCCCGGGCTGTTCGAACTGATGGCCGCCCTCGGCAAGGATACCGTGCTGCGGCGCATGCAGGCCGCCGCAGAGGCCATCCGCGCGGGCCGGGTCCAGACGGTAACCGTGGCCTGAGGAGAGCAGGAGGACCCGAATGCGCGCCTCCCCTTCCTCCACCGGTAAGCTCCCGCATCGGGAGCCGCTCCATCGGGAGTCGCTTCCGCTTCGAGAGCCGCTCCCGCTCCCAAGGGCGCTGCTTCCGCCCCCCACCCACAAGACCGCCAAGGTCCATCATCTCGTCGAATTGCTGCGCGAGCATGCGGGGGGCATGCACGTCGATCAAATCTCAGCCGCGCTTGGCGTGGACCTGCGCACCGTCAAGCGCTACCTCTCGGATTTGCGCCGCATGGGATATGCCTTGGAACAGGAAAAGGGCGGCGCCGGCCGCCGCAGCCTCTACCGCATCCCGTCCAACGACAAAACGCCTATCCATCTCATCCCCGCGCTCAAGAAGCTTTCGGCCGAATTGCATGCCGGCGGCAATCCCAAGCACGCTCCCTTGATCCGGCAAGTGACGGCTTGGCTGGAGGATCGCGAAAGCGCCGCGCGCGAAGCCGAAGCCGCCCAGCCCGCCGAGGGCATCTATCATATCGATCACGGCCCCTTCGCCGAGGCCAATCCCCTCCCGAACATCTTGAAAAGCCTGGAAGCCGCCATCGCGGATCGCAAGGCGGTCAAGCTCACCTATTCCGGATACGCCGCCGATAAGGACGGCTTCCTTTTCTACCCCTATGTGCTATCGCTGCGCGTGGGCACGCTCTACCTGATCGGCCGGCAGGACGGCAATAAAGGCCCCTTCAAAAGCCTCTCGGTCAAGCGTATCCGCCGCTGCGTGGCCACCCAGGAATCCTTCGTCCGCGCCGCCTTCGATCCCGCCGAGCAATACAAATACACCTTCGGCCAATGGGCCCGCCAACCGAACGAGACGCCCGATACGGTGGTATTGGCGCTGAAGGCGAAGTGGCTGGAAAAATATTTGTCCGAAAGCCACTTCAATCCGCCGGGAAAGGTATTCTCGAAAGGCAACGAGACCTTCTTCGAGGTCAAGCTGGTGGTGAAACCCGATTTCGTGAATTGGGTCTTGTCGCTGACGCCGGACCTTTTACCGATGAAGCCGGATAGCCTGCGGAAGGAGGTAGCGGACAGGTTACGTCGGGCCTTGGCGGAGGTGGATCCGCGCGCCTAATCGTCGCCCTGATCCGGCCTATCCCGACGAATCGATTCCCTAGGGCATGGTCCACATCTTCCAAGCGAAAGGCAGCGATGGTTCTGAACTGACCGTTAAAAGACCCGCGCCACTCCCCCCGCCGGGAACCTCTATTCGGATTCCGCCTTGAAGGCAGCCAGCCCCGATCAGGAATGGGCCGTCTATGCGCCTGGCTTGGGATTGGTGAGGATGACCGCGATGGTTTTCGAATCCCGAGTCGATTACCAATTACAGGGGTATTCCCGGGACGGCGTCGCGGTGGGTACGGTTTATTCGGATGCCTACTTCATCGGCCCGGATGCGGTCGCCTTCGCTCCCCCAGGTGAAATAAAGGTCCACCCCATTCTCCGCTTCACGGAAGGAGGGCCGATCCTGGTTCAGCCGGGCACATCGAACATCCGCGATTTCATCGGGCGACGTGCGATCGCCTTCTCCGTCGCGGAATCGGCCCGCCCTAATCCTTAAGGCTACCCTCGCCCCATTGCTTCAAGAGCCCCACCACGTCGTCAAGGCCGGGGCTCTTTGCGTTCCGCACGTACCAACCCGATGCGCCCACGCCGCTATAGAGCGCCTGCGCCACGGGAAGGTCGGCCATGATGCCGGCGCAGAACCCGCCGTTGAAATGATCGCCCGCTCCCGTCGAAAGCTTGGGGGCCGGGCAATAGGGCCCTTCGATGCCGGCGGACAGGCCGCCCACCGCCGCGCCCGCGTAGCGTACCGCATGCACCACCACGCCGTGCAATCCCATGCGCTCGCGAATGCGCCGCGCCGCGGCCTCGTTGCCGAGCGGCGACTCCTCGGGCTTCTCCTTCAGGCCCAGCACATCGCTTACCTGTTCGGCCTCGCGTTGGTTGAGGCCCAGGATAACCCCGGTCTTTCCGGCCAAAGTCGAGATCTGCCCGAGCACCTTCTCCATGTCCGCGCGTGAACGCTTCTCGGGATCGGCCAAATCGAAAAAGAATTTCACCTGGCAACCCTTAGGCACCAGGCGGATGATGTTCTCGAGGATCTCGCCCATCTCGGTGAGCATGGTCCAATTGGTGCATGCCACCATATCCGATTTGAAGAGGAGCTCGCGCAAAGGCGCTTCCCCGACCACCTCCAACAGGCGCGTCCAGCACATGTCCTTGATGGTGTGCAGCTTCCCGAACATCAGTTTGCCATCATTGAATTCCAAGGCATCGGTATGCCCGGGGATGCCCACCGAAATCACCTTCGCGCAAATGCTTTGCAGGGGCTTGAATACCGGATGCAGATCGGGATAGCCCAGCATGCCGATACAGGTCACCTTGGCGCCCATGCCCGCGGCGGCCATGGCCATCAGGGGGCCGTTGCCACCGGCCTTCTCGACCATCGGGACCAACTCGATATTGGCGGACTTGCCCGCGGCCGAGGCGATGCGTTCGGCGAATTCGGCGATGGTCGCGATGCGCTTGAATTCGACCTTGTTCTGGCGGGTGGCTACCGGATGGATGATTTCGTCCACGAAGCCGTCGAACCCCACCAGGAATTCCTTCCCCGCGATGGCGGCCTTGCGTTCCGCGATGGCCTCGGCTGCCTGGATGATGGTCTTGTTCGTCACTATGCCTTCCGCCTTTCGAAGCGCGCACCGCTCCCATTCACATGGGAATCCTGGTCGTTAGTTACAGCTGAGTGTTCAGCGGTTCAGGGCGATGTCGATGGTAGGGAGGAGAGGGATCATATCCGTGATGCCGGCGATCTCCAGAACTTCGACCACATGGCCCGCCTGGCAAACGATCTTGAATTGGCACTGGTTGTCCAGACCCCACTTGATGAGTTTCGAGAACTCTCCCAATCCGACGCTGGACAGCATGGTTACGCTCGTGCAATCGAGGATCACCTTGTCCGGCTTTTGCATGCGCAAATTGGCGAACTCGTTGCGCAAGGCATCCACGGTTTCAAAAGTCAGATCACCGGTGATCTCGACCACCGAGTGCCCCTTCTTCACGAAATTCCTGCACGAGAAAACGTTCCTGGCCATGCCAATCCGGATCTTCCGCCCCCAGCTTTCTACCTTTATCTGATCACGCGCCGCCCCGGCGCCGGCCCCCAGAATAAATATTCCGGTATGGATTTGCAAATTTATGATAATCGGGCGGATTTCCCCAACCCTCGGAGCCGCTATGGGTTCCTATAAGCCGCCCCTTCCGGTGAAGTTGATAATCGGGCTTTTAGGGGGCGAAACCGGCATCCTGCTGTCGATGCGGGCAAAGCTAGCCCAGCGCTTTGGGCCCGAAGAGGAGGTGCTTTCCCCCATCCCATTCGTTTGGACCCGTTATTACGAAGATGAACTGGGGGCGAATCCTTGGCGCGCCTTCGTGTCCTACGAGAAGTTGATCCCTCGCGAGGACATCGTCGCTATCAAACGCTGGACGAATGAAGTGGAATCGGGGACCGCCGTGGGCGGCAAACGTCGCGTAAACCTGGACCCCGGCTACATGACCCTAGGGCAATTCTTCCTGGCTACCACCAAAGACCAGCGGCATCGCGTGTACGTTCGGGACGGAATCTTCGTAGAGCCCACGCTCTTCTTTGAGAACGGCCTCTTTCAACCGTTCGCATGGACCTATCGTGATTACCGGAGTGAAGAATACCTGCAGTACTTCCTGCAAGCCCGCGCCAAGCTGGCCTACCAAATACATCACGAGGGCCGGCCTTATTCCGCGCGGAAGGCCTATGATGGCGGGAACGAAGAAGGGGTTAGCGGTTCAGATTCGAAATGAGGAAGGGTTCCCCCCGGGCCGGGCCGGGGGGAACGCATCCGGAGGCTTAGACGTTATTAGAGGACTTCGTTGCCGGTTTCCCCGGTGCGGATACGCAGAGCGCTTTCCACCCCGAGCACGAAGATCTTGCCGTCGCCGATCTTGCCGGTACGGCCCTTCTCGGCGATGGCGGCGACCGCTTTCTGTACGAGTTCGTCGGCTACCACCATCTCCAGCTTCACCTTAGGGATGAAGTCGGTATGGTACTCACTGCCGCGATAGAGCTCGGTATGGCCCTTCTGGCGGCCGAAGCCCTTCACTTCGGTGACGGACATGCCCGTGACGCCCATTTCCTGGACGGCGGCCTTGACCTCGTCAAGCTTGAACGGTTTGATGTAAGCGACAATCATCTTCATGTGCGATCTCTCCTTTGCCTCCGGATGACTTAAACTAGAATCTTAGAACGACAGGACGAAGTCCGCGGACACTTCATTCTGCATGTCCGTAGCCTTGTTATCACTGTCCACGAACACCTTTTCGCTAGCCATATCGAGACGGTATTCCGCCCGGACCATGGCAGTTTTTGTCAGCCACACGGTGGGGGCCACCGAGATGTTCTGCAGGGACAAGTCGGTTTTGCCGGCGAGGGCCACCGCGGCAGCGGCGGCGGCTCCGCTCCTCGAAACCTTGTCGTCATCGAAGAATTCATAACGCAGACCCAATCCGAACCAGTTGTTGATATGGATCACAGGCTGCACGCCGAATCCCAGCCAGGTCGCGTCCTCACCGCCCATGCCGGCCTTGTCTTCCATGCCGTAGTTGGCTTGCAAGTTCAGGTCCACCATGGGGATAGCCTTGACCAGGGCCGTGGCGTCGAAGCTCATGCGCATATCATCGTTATTGTTCTTCTTCTCGGGTCCGATGATGCCGGAAACGGTCAAGGCAAGCTTGCTGACGTTCACGCCCACCTTGGCGAGATAGGACGGCATGTTGTTCACGTCCATTAGCTGATCCCATCCGTTGATGGCGCCCAAATGCACGTCGACGGGGCCGGTGGCATAGCTAAGCTCAAGACCCGTATGGGTGACGGGTTCGGCCAAGCCATACAGCAAACCGCGAGTGATAGTCGGATTGGATCCGCCCTCGATCACTTCGATCCCCTCGTAGGTGGCGTATTTACCGGCCTTCAGGCCCCAAGCATGGCCGGGTCCGAAGCCCCAGGTGATATAGGCTTCCTGCAAATCAATCACGTCCGGGCCGCCCAAGCTGTAATCAAGGGATTTATTGGCCTTGGCATCACTGCCGAAATCGGTCTCGATGTCGTAGCCCAGTCCGGTCGCGCTATCGGATCCCGAAAAAACCAAGTGGGCATTGTTCAGGGTAAAGGTATTCGCTTGAGCGTCGTAGCTGTGAAGGCCGTTCATAGCCATAGAATCGGGCGAATTCAGGTTCCGGTTATAGCTGGCTTCGATGGAACCGGATATGCCCGGCATGGCTTGCGCCGCGATAGCCGCGCATCCCACCGCGACCGCTCCCAAAACGGCTGCGGATTTCAAGCCGCGTTTTCCCATGCTCACATGATTGGGAAGCCCTTTGATATTCATCCTCAAGTACTCCTTAGATTAGTGATTCATTTCACCTGTGTTTCAGTAGACCTTCTCTTACGAGAGCCGGGCCCCAAAATCCCCAGGCGCTATGAATGGACTAAAAGTTCCTCAATTGCCAAGTCCAATCAATCCCCATGCCAGATAAGCGAAAAGCCGTTTCTTTCACCGAATAGCTGCTTTTTGTTATCCCTTTTGTTTTCTGTATTTACAAAATCGGACACAATCCTCTTAAAAACTGACAACTGATGACATAAATTGGCCTGGGTATCGAGAAAGCCTTCTTTTCGCAACCAAATGGCAGCCCCGCCACTCATTTCTGCAAACTCAGAATGGAATTGCATCATTTAAACTTGGGTACTTGTAGTTGGGTGAAATTTTCGTTCTAGCTCTGCAAGATCGGTAAATTCGGCATGTAATCCATGCCCATACTCATCTCTGCGATATAAACATCAATGTCCTGCAAGAATCCGTTCGGAACGGAACGCTGGGAAAGAACATACGTGGCATCCGACTCAATGAGCCGGATGCCGGGTTCGTTTCTCAGAAAGAGAAGGTGCTTTCGAGAGCGTAATCGAATTTTTTCAAATCGATTTCATATTTGCCTTCAGCTACCAGCAGCCAATTGGGGCTTGCCTGGAAGCTGGGGCTTAAGGTTACTTCGGTATCCTGGTCGAGCTTGCTGAATTTATTCCCGCTGTAACGCACGGTGGCCGCAACGACCGGAGTGAACTTATAATTCGCCATCACGAGCCAACCATTACCGGTATCATCCAGCTTCGATTTCGTGGAATCGTTATTAGGAGAAATGGTATTCCAATCGAGTAGCAAGTTATACTCTCCGGCTACCGTCAAGGAACCCTTGGCGTAGGAAGCCCAGGCGTTCAGCAGTTGCTGATCATCCTTACCCGTCAAGTCCTTGTCATACATCTGATAAAGGTAGGTCACTTTGGCGGTTATGCCGTCCATCGGCATCACGGCGAGTTGGCCTTCGAATCCCGGGGACTTCTTCAGGTCGTACTCCTGAGGATTCCACAGATCCGAAACCACCGCGCCGTACAACGCGAACTTGGGCTGGGTGTAGCTTAGGTTGACGCCGTTTTGATAGTACCCGTAGAACAGGTTCTTGGAGTAGGAATATTGGAACATGCCCGTGGGCTCGGCGGCTTCCCATCCCGAGCTGCTCAGGAATCGGCCGGCGGTGACGGCGAGCGCACCCATGGTGCCTGTGATATTCGCCTGTTCCACCCAAACGGCGGCATTGCTTCCAGGGGGCTTACCCGGGACGGGATCGGAAGAAGGCATGCCGTTGACATCGGCGCGAGCGGACACATTGCCGAACTTGTAGAAGAAGTCCAATTCGTATTGATCCAGGGACGCGTTGAGCGCGGCGGGCCCCTTATCGGGGGTGAAGCCGTTTAGCGACATGTCGATGAAACCCGCGGTCGTTAAGTTATCGTTGATTTTTATATCCGCGTTGGCGGCGACCGCCCCGAGACCCATCACCGTCAACACGAGCGGTAGCTTCTTGATATCCGTCATTCTTACTCCTCTTTATGCCTTCCCGGACCGGTAGGCTGTCCTGCGGTCCTTCAATCAATCTTTATGCCAAGAACCCGAGGAATTGCGGGACGGCCTCATTCCTTCGAAACCGCGCTTCGAGGGGGTTGTTCAACCGGGAGGGGAGTAACACTCTTTTTCAAAACCATTACATCTTGCGCACTAAATGACAGAAACCCGGCCTTGCACCGGGTTTTGTCATTCTGGATCAGGGAATCGGGGCCGGTGTTCTGCTTATGTCAGCACGAAGGCGGGACGCATGTCCGGTGAAGCTAGAAGAGAGGCTCACCACCGGAATTTCGATACGAAGGCATAACGCCAAATGTCCTCAGGCAGGGTCTGGCGGTCGTTGACCTTGGCAAGCTTGCCATTTTTCCAGAAGACGCCATAGTCATGCCCGGGGTGGGCCCCGGCTGGGAGCATGGCCAACGAGATCAGGGCTGCTAATGCGAAGAGGGATTTCATGAGGGATCCTTTCGAGTGGCTTGGATGGAAGATTTTATTCTCATTCGGCGGAGGCGGGAACGGTCTGGCGCCAGGCGCGTAGGATGTGGTCGGCGATTTCGGGAACTCCCAAGCCGTTCTTGACCTGAGCGAACAGGAAGGGCCCTTCTCCGCGCATCCTGAGCGCGTCGCGACGCATCACTTCCAGATCGGCGCCAACCAGGGGCGCGAGGTCGGTCTTGTTGATAACCAGTAGATCGCTTTGGGTGATACCGGGACCGCCTTTGCGCGGGATCTTATCGCCGCCGGATACGTCTATGACGTAGATGGTGAAGTCGGCCAGTTCCCGGCCGAAATGGGCGGCCAGGTTGTCCCCGCCGCTCTCGACGAAAAGCAAATCGATGGCGCCTTGGAAACGATCCATCAGTTGCTCCAGTGCGGCAACGTTTAGGGTTACGTCCTCGCGGATGGCGGCATGCGGGCATCCCCCCGTTTCCACCGCCAATATGCGATCCTGGATAAGGGCTTCATGGCGGATCAGGAATTCGCCGTCCTCCCGGGTGAAGATGTCGTTGGTGACCACCCCGAGGCTATAGGCCTCGCGCAGATGGCGGCACAGGGCCAGGGTGAGAGCGGTCTTTCCCGAGCCGACCGGCCCTCCTATGCCTATGGTGAAGCTGCGCCGCTTGTAATCGCGATTGGGCAGGGCCAATTCGCGCAGACGATACTCCCCCGCCGACTCGAAGCTCTCATGGCTATGGCCATGAGAGCCTGGCTCGTGGGAATGAGAACCGGATCCATGGGTATGGCCTTCGGGGCCATGCGCAAGCCCATCGTGAACGCGCAGTATCTTCATGCGAACTCCTTCGGCTTTCATCAACTCTGGAATAATTTCGAATATAAGTGGGGATGGCTCGCCTGGGCCATTTCGATCATAGGCGCGGTCCTCTCGGCGCAAGCATAGCCGGCCCGGATACGGACGGAGCGGGCCGCCAACAACGTTTCGCCTATGGAAATATGTTCGCGGTGAAGACGCTGGGCTTGCAGGGAGCCGACCAAGCCTAAGCGCACGGCGGCGCCCAATTGATCGCGCAGGGCCATGTGCAGGAGCAAGGACCGGGCCTCGGAGAACATGAAGCCGGTGGCGCGCAGCGCGGCTGCGAAGGCCATCAGGAAATGCAACGGGATGCCGCGCGCGTCGAACCATGGGCGTATCGCGATCATCCCGGGGATGTCATATGCGGCTTCCATGGCGCGTGTCCAGGCTTGCCCCTGGGAAAGGCTCGCACGGCGGGAGGCGGGTAGGAAAACCCAGGCATCCCATTCCTTCGCGACGACGGCGAAGTCCTCCGACTCCGGGGCCTTCCCCGTGCCGGGTAGGTCGGGCTGCATTACGGGCGCGCCGGGCGGAGCGGAGGCGGCGAAAGCAGAGGATAGGAACGGCATTTCGGCGGAGACGAGTTGCTCCAAATGGCACCCGAGGTACTCCCGGAAATCCTCCCAGGTCTTCAGATATCCCAGCTTGGCCATGCTCTCCAGCCCGCTGCTGAATGCGAAGCCTCCCGCGGGAAAGCTGGAATCGGCCAATTGCAAGAGATGGAGCAGCGCCATAGCTTCAGAAGAAGGAATAAAGTTGCGCCAGCGGCAGCGATTTCGCGGGCTCGCAAGTCAGGATCTCCCCGTCGGCTTCGACCACGTAGGTCTCGGGATCGACTTCGATGCGGGGCGTGGCCGAGTTGAGACGCATGTCGGCCTTGGAGATGTTCCGGCAACCCTTCACCGCGACCACGTTCTTGGAAAGGCCGTAGGTATCGCGTACGCGGCGCAAGGAGGCCTGCGAGACGAATGCGAGGGAGGTTAAGCCCACCGCGCCGCCCATGGCCCCGAACATGGGGCGCGAATGGTAAGGCTGCGGCGTGGGAATGGAGGCGTTGGGATCGCCCATCTGGGCTTGGGCGATATAGCCTCCCTTGATCACGATCTCGGGGCGCGATCCGAAGAAGGCGGGTTTCCAGAGCACGATGTCCGCCAGCTTGCCGATTTCCAAGGAACCGACTTCTTCGGAAATGCCGTGGGCCACTGCGGGATTGATGGTGTACTTGGCGATGTAACGACGCGCCCGCAGATTATCGGCGCCGGCCTGGGTCTCGCCGGGAAGGGCCCCGCGCTGGGTCTTCATCTTGTGGGCGGTCTGCCAGGTACGGGTGATGACCTCGCCTACGCGGCCCATGGCCTGGGAGTCGGAGGACATCATGGAGATGGCGCCCAGATCATGGAGGATGTCCTCGGCGGCAATGGTTTCGCCGCGGATGCGGCTTTCGGCGAAGGCCACGTCCTCGGGGATGTTCTTATCCAGATGGTGGCAGACCATCAGCATATCCAGATGTTCCGCCAAGGTGTTGACCGTGAAGGGCCGGGTCGGGTTGGTCGAGCTCGGCAGGACGTTGGGCAAACTGCAGACCTTGATGATGTCCGGCGCGTGCCCGCCGCCCGCGCCTTCGGTATGGAAGCTGTGGATGACGCGCCCTTTGAAGGCGGCGATGGTGGCCTCCACGAAGCCGGATTCGTTGAGGGTATCGGTATGGATGGCCACCTGGATATCGTGCTCATCCGCGATCGTGAGGCAGGCATCGATGGCCGCCGGGGTCGTGCCCCAATCCTCGTGCAGCTTGAGGCCGATGGCGCCTCCCTCGATCTGCTCTATCAGTCCCGTGGGCAGCGACGAATTGCCTTTCCCCAGGAAGCCGAAGTTCAGGGGATAGGCATCGGTGGCGCGCAGCATCATTTCCAGGTAGGCCGCGCCAGGGGTGCAGGTGGTCGCGCAGGTACCCGTGGCCGGGCCCGTGCCGCCGCCCAACATGGTGGTGACCCCGGAAGCCAGCGCTTCGCCGATTTGCTGCGGGCATATGAAATGGATATGCGAATCGATGCCGCCAGCGGTGGCGATCATGCCTTCGCCCGCGATGACTTCCGTGGTTGGACCTACGATGAGATCGGGGTGCACGCCAGGCATGACGTGCGGGTTTCCGGCTTTACCGATGGCTTTGATGCGCCCGTCCTTGAGGCCGATATCCGCCTTATAGACCCCCGTGTAATCGAGGATAAGGGCGTTGGTGATGACGGTATCCAAGGCGACCGCCTGCGAGGCGCCCGCGGCCTGGCCCTGTCCATCGCGCAGGGTCTTGCCTCCGCCAAACTTGCACTCTTCGCCGTAGACGGTGAAATCCTTTTCCACTTCGATCAGAAGCGAGGTATCTCCCAGGCGCACGCGATCGCCCACGGTGGGCCCGTACATATCCGAGTAGGCGCGACGCGAAATGGATAATGTCATGTTTCCTCCTGGGACGCGAAACCTAAGTCGCGCGCGCGCGCGATCGCTGCAGCGCGATTAGGCCCGTCCAGCGGGCCGGAAATGAGAGCGTTGCCCCCGTACACGATGCGCTCCCCGGACAATGGCACCAGGCGCACCCGCTTGGTTTCGCCAGGCTCGAAGCGAACGGCGGTGCCGCTGGGAATGTCCAGGCGCAGGTCCACCGCGCGGGCGCGATCGAAGCGCAAGGAGGCATTGGTTTCGAAGAAGGGGTAATGCGATCCGACCTGGATGGGACGATCGCCGAGATTGGCGACTTCCAATTCGACAGCCTCGCGATCGGCATTGAGCGAGATCTCTCCGTTGCCCAACAGGTACTCACCAGGCGCTTCTTCGTTTACGGGAGGATTGTGCCCGGGGCGTTCCGGATTGAGCGGGCTGTTTCCCGGAGGCGGTAAGCCTTCCAATCCCGATCCATATAAGGCCCATTCGCCCATGGGAGTGCAGATGGGATGATGCACGGTTACCAGCTTCACGCCGTCGGGAAAGGTCCCTTCCACCTGCACTTCGTCGATCATACCGGGCACGGGGGGCAACACCTGCGATGTTCCCAGGATTTGCTTGCCCTTGTCCATCAAGCCCGCCACCGTCTCCCCATCGCGGATGAATTCCAGCAATTGCGAGGCGATGAGGGCGACCGCCTCGGGATAATTCAGCCGCAGACCGCGCCATAGGCGCTTCTGAGCCAGGAATCCGGCGCCATGCAAGGCCAGCTTCTCGATGTCTTTCGGCGAAAGCCGCACTTAATACCTCCTCAGCCAAGGGTTGAAGCCCAACCAGGCCGCCTCCGCGAGGACGGCGAATATGAGATCCTGGACCGGTTGCAGATCGCGCCGGTCGGCACCCAAGCCGCGCAGCAACCAGCCCGCGCCTTCCCGGCGGCCAATGCCTATCCAGGCCTTACCCGACCGGTTCAAGGCGAGCAACGGCCCTTCCAGCCTGTTGGCTAGATCCGCGGCCCGCGGGCCGATGAAGGCTGCGGTCAGGAAGGATCGGAATGCGCCGAAGCGGCCGCAACGGAACGGATCCTGGCAGTCCGGCTCGAGGGCAAAGCGCTCGACCAAAACCGGCGCGCCTCCGGGCCGTGTAATCCTGAGTTCGCTGCTCAAGGAACTGTAAGCAAAAACCTCGCCGCGGGCGGAACGCCCCGGCTGCAGCCAATCCAGTACAATCAACTCGCCGAGTGGATGGACCTCCCAGCTTTGGGACTGGCGGTAACGGCTGTCCGCGAAGGGCACCACTGGATCCGGGCAGACCACGGCCAAGGCATTCGCATGAACCGTACCGATGGTCTCTTGCGAACTGCCTTCGCGAAGGGCGCCTTTATATACCTTGGTGCTCGCTTGCGTCCCCAAGTAGAGGCGGGATCCCTCGGTGCATCCCACCCGCATGCGAATAGCATCGCCATCCACCAGGCCACCCCCGTAATTGGAAACATAGACCTGGCAACTACCGCCTTGCGATCGCGGATTGATGAACTTGATAGGCGGGAGTCCGAGGCAACGGCTGAGCTGCGATGCGCCTCCGAAGTTTGCCACTTCGATTACGTTCCATTTGGTTTCAGTGCCCAGCATTGCCACTCGCAACAAGCAATTTCGCTTCCAGCCGTTTTTGGGACAATTTCATAACAATCGCCGATAGTGTTAGGTTCTGTCGGACACTGCGCCCCAAATTTGTCAATTCATGTCCGAACTTTTCATCCCCTTGCCGAATCGGATTAAAACCAAGCCATTTCCGGCCGTGGCATTCGAATTGCTTTTCGCTTCCTCCGTTCCACCCACCTTCGGAGAGGAGATCCCAAGATGCATCGATCCAAGCAGTCCATTCTCACCGCCCTCAAAGCCGGCGCCGCCGCAATGGCCCTAGGCTTGGCGGCCTTCACCCACGCGTCCGCAGCGGATGAGACCGTCAAGGTCGGTATCCTGCACTCGCTCAGCGGCACCATGGCCATCTCGGAAGTGTCCTTGAAGGACGTGGTGATGATGGCAATCGACGAAATCAACGCCAAGGGCGGAGTGAACGGCAAGAAGATCGAGCCCGTCGTCGTCGATCCCGCTTCGGATTGGGATCTGTTCGCCGAGAAGGCCAAGCAGCTGGTGAACGTGGACAAGGTCGCCGTGACGTTCGGTTGCTGGACCTCGGTCTCGCGCAAGTCGGTGCTGCCGGTGTTCGAGAGCGCCGACGCCCTGCTGTTCTACCCCGTGCAGTACGAAGGCGAAGAGTGCTCCAAGTCGGTATTCTACACCGGCGCGACGCCCAATCAGCAATTGATCCCCGCCGCCGAATACCTGATGAGCAAGGACGGAGGAGAGTACAAGAAGTTCTACCTGCTCGGTACCGACTACGTGTTCCCGCGTACTGCGAACAAGATCCTGCGCGCCTTCCTTTTGGCCAAGGGCGTACCCGCGGCCAACATCGAGGAGGAATACACGCCTTTCCATCACCAGGATTACCAGACCATCGTCGGCAAGATCAAGAAGTTCGCCGCCGGCGGTAAGGCAGCTGTGCTCTCCACCATCAACGGCGATTCGAACGTGCCGTTCTACAAAGAGTTCGCCAACCAGGGCCTGACTTCGGCCATGTGCCCCATCATGGCCTTCTCCGTCGCCGAGGATGAATTGCGCGCCATGGATACCCAGTATCTGGTGGGCCATTTGGCTGCCTGGAATTATTACGAATCGGTCAAGGTCCCCTCCAACCAGACCTTCGTGAAGAACTTCAAGGCCTTCGCCGTCAAGAACAAGCTGCCCGGCGGCGACAAGCGCGTGACCGACGACCCGATGGAAGCCGCTTACATCAGCGTCAACATCTGGGCCCAGGCCGCCGCCAAAGCCAAGTCCTTCGCCCCGGACGCCGTCCGCAAGGCCGCCTATGGGATGACCTTCCAGGCCCCCGGCGGCTTGGTCAAGATGGATGAACGCAACCAGCATCTGCACAAGCCCGTTTTGATCGGCGAGATCAAGAAGGACGGCCAGTTCAAGGTGGTGTGGAAGTCGAAAGGCCTGGTCGCTCCCGAGCCCTGGTCCATCTACACCAGCCCGGACAAGGGTTGCGATCACGTGGATCACGACGGCACCTATACCAAAGCCGACGTGAAGCCCGCCAAGTAACGCAGGAGTTACGCTCAACCGGCCGAACCGGAAACGGCGGCCGGCCCATTCAACTGTACCCGCCGGCTTTCGGCGGGGCACAAGGGAACCGAATGCTTCGCACGTCTCTGCTCCCCGTGCTGGGAGCGGTCCTCCTCGCTTCCGCCCCGCTCCGCGCGCGGGCGGAAGCACCTGGGAATTCCGCAGCGTCAGCAGCTTTCCCGGCCGCGGCCGCAGTTGATGCGGGTAGCTCGTCAACCGCTGACAAGCCTAGCGCGTCAACAGTGGACGAGGTGTCCCCCTCCGCGAAGCCCTCCCTCCCTGCCCTACTCGACACGTTGTTGCATAACGCCGACCACCGAACGGAAACCGTCAAGGCCCTGCTGGCGATTGGCGAAGAAGGATTGCAGCCCCTTTTCCAAAACCTTTTCAAGGGTAACGTCTACGCTTATTCGGCAGCGGGATCTTCCGACACGATCTTGGTCATGGCCGGAGCCGAAGAGCAACGCGAAGGGGAAACCTGGGTGCCCTTAATCAAGCCTTACCCCGCCGTCCCTTTGCAAGGCGGCGATGGGAAGCCAGTCTACGCGAAGCTGACCGATCTCGCCGAGGTGGAAACCGACCGCGAGGTACGCAACCTCATACAACCCGTGCTGACGGCCATGGACCTTAAGAGCCGGGATGCGGTCAAGCGCAGGGCGGCGGCCTTGTCCATCGGCGAGTCCGGCGATCCAGAGCAGGCGACCCTTCTGGAAAAAGCCTTGGTGACGGAGCCCAATCAAAGCGTACGCCACCTGATGGAAGAAGCCTTGGCGCGCCTGCGGCTGCATTCGCCCGATCCCGCCGTACGCGCGTCCGCAGCGGCCAAGCTGGGCGAAATCCATTCCGTCAACGTGCTACCCGAACTGAAAGCCCTGGTGCAAGCCGCTCCCGAAGCGGCGACCGGCTCCGAGACAGCCGGCTCCCCCGCGGCCGGATCCGGGACATCCGCACCCGCGGTCTCCGCCACCGCCGCGGCCTTGCCCGGCAGCGAAACCGATCCCGCCGTGCGCGCCGCCGCGGAGAAAGCCATCCATGCCATCGAATCCTTCCAAAGCTTCACGGGCGTGGTCCAGAATTTGTTCACGGGTTTAAGCCTGGGCTCCATCCTCATCCTCATGGCCCTGGGGCTGGCCATCATCTTCGGCCTGATGGGAGTCATCAACATGGCCCACGGCGAGTTCATGATGATCGGCGCCTACGCCACCTACCTGATCCAGAACGCTTTCCTGAAATGGCTCCCTCCCGCCTATTTCGACTGGTTCCTGCTCGTCTCGCTGCCGCTTTCCTTTTTGGCCGCGGGAGGCATCGGGATGTTCATCGAAGCCACCATCATCAAGCGCTTGTACGGTCGCCCGCTGGAAACCTTGCTGGCCACTTGGGGCTTAAGCCTGCTGCTGGTGCAAACGGCCCGCAGCCTGTTCGGCGATCTCACCGCGGTTTCCACGCCCAAGCTGCTTTCGAAAGGCTGGGAAATCTTCCCGCAGGTGGTGCTGCCTTTCAACCGCATTTTCATCATGCTTCTCACCATCGCGATCGTAGGCGCGGTGAGTTGGGCTTTCTATAAAACCAGCCTCGGGACCAAGATCCGCGCGGTGACCCAGAACCGGTCCATGAGCGCTTGCCTAGGGATCGCGACCCGCCGGGTGGACATGCTCACCTTCGGCCTGGGGACCGGGATCGCCGGCGTGGCCGGCTGCGCGTTGACCCAGATCGGCAACGTGGACCCGGGCATGGGCCAGAATTACATCGTGGACTCCTTTATGGTGGTGGTTACGGGAGGCGTGGGTAAGTTGGCGGGCACGGTTATCGCCGGCCTCGGCATCGGATCGCTCAACAAATTCCTGGAGCCTTTTCTGCAAAGCGTATACGCCAAGGTCGTGCTCTTGGGGCTGGTGATTTTCTTCCTGCAGAACCGTCCTTCGGGCCTGTTCCCCGCGAAAGGCCGCAATGAAGACCTCTGAATCCTTCTTCCGCAAGGAGAGGACGGCCTTGGTGTTGTCGGCGTTGGCCGTGATCGCCATCCCGGCATTGAATGCCCTCGGCATCGTTTCCGACAACAACCTCAATCTGCTGGGACGGTATTTCTGTTTCGCCCTGGCCGCCCTCGGCATCGATCTGATTTGGGGCTATACGGGCATCCTCTCGCTTTGCCAGGCCCTCTTCTTCTGCCTGGGGGGCTATTGCATCGGAATGCATATGCTGCTCAAGACCGGAACCCAAAGCGTTTACGGCAGCGCCTTACCCGATTTCATGGTGTGGAACCAGGTGAAGTCGTTGCCGCTCTTTTGGGAGCCCTTCCGCCATTTCCCCATCGCCTTGGGCCTGGCCCTGGCGGTCCCGGTGCTTTTCGCCCTGCTGTTCGGCTTCTTCGCCTTCCGCAGCCGCATCAAGGGCGTGTACCTCTCCATCATCACCCAAGCCCTCGCCTTGGCCATGTGGCTCATCTTCCTGCGCAATGAAACCATGCTGGGCGGGACCAACGGCCTCACCGATTTCAAGACCTTGCTGGGTTTGGAGCTGGCCCGCCCGGGCGTAAAGCGCGGGCTGTATATGCTGACCGCGGTGGCCCTGATCTCCGCCTACTTCGCGGCGCGCTACCTGGTCTCTTCCAAGGCCGGCAAGGTACTGGTGGCCATCCGGGACAGCGAGCATCGCCTGCGCTTCACGGGCTTCCCGGTTACGCGCTATAAGCTGTTCGCCTTCTGCGCGGCCGCGCTCTTGGCCGCCATCGGCGGCATTCTCTACGTGCCGCAAACCGGTATCATTACCCCGGGCCGCATGGACGTGAAAAGCTCCCTGGAAATGATCGTGTGGGTCGCCGTGGGCGGACGCGGAACCCTGGGCGGGCCCATCCTGGGCGCCATCGGCACTAGCCTCGCCTATACCTGGCTGACCAGCAAGTTCCCCGGCACCTGGCTGTATTTCCTGGGATTCCTCTTCATCACCGTAGTCCTGTTCTTCCCGCAAGGCGCCGTGGGCGCCTTGGCCAAGTTGCGCTTCCCTCGCGCCGCACGGAAGCCGGCGTCCGACGCGAACGGTAAAGCGGTCGCGCATGCGCCAGCGGCGGAAACGGAAACCGCCGTAGCCGCGGCCGCGCAGGAGGCCCGATGAGCAAGCGCATCCTGCACGTCGAGGATCTGATGGTCTCCTTTGACGGCTTCAAGGCCCTCGACATCGCCTATTTCGAATTGCAGGAAAAGGAATTGCGGGTCGTGATCGGACCCAACGGGGCGGGCAAAACCACCTTCATGGACGTGCTGTGCGGGAAAACAAAACCGCAAACCGGCAGCGCGGAGATGGATGGAAAGGATCTGACCAAGCTGAACGAACAGCAGATCGTGGAGCTGGGCGTGGGCCGCAAGTTCCAGACGCCCTCCGTTTTCGGCAGCCTATCGGTGTTCGACAACCTGCTCCTGGCCCTCAAGACCGATCGCCGCGTCTGGCGCTCCCTGTTCTACAAGCTCTCGCCGCAGGGAAAAGGCCGTATCGAGGAGGTGGCCGAGACGGTCGGCCTGGCCGACTGCCTGGGGATGGACGCATCCTTCCTCTCCCACGGGCAAAAGCAATGGCTGGAGATCGGCATGCTCATCCTGCAGGATCCCAAGCTGCTGCTCATCGACGAGCCGGCGGCAGGCATGACCGACGAGGAGACGGCGAAGACAGGGCGACTCTTAACCGACTTGGCCGAGAAGCATTCCATCATCGTCATCGAGCATGACATGGAATTCGTGAAGCAATTGGCCCGGCAGGTGACGGTGCTTTGCGAGGGAAAGATCCTGACCGAAGGGCCCATCGAGAAGGTGCAGGAGGATCCGCAAGTGATCGAACGTTACCTGGGCCGCTCCCACGGGACGCGCAACGAACGGGCAGCCAAACCGGCGAGCGCCGCCGTCGCGGGCGCGGCCTCCTTGACGGGAGGGGCCCATGCCTGAGTCGGCCCTACTCTCCGCAACCGCTCCTTCCCTTGCCACCGGGTCCGCCACGACCGCCCTCGAGGTGAAAAGCCTGGACGTCTACTATGGCGAAAGCCAGGTCCTGCGCGAAGTGAATCTGTCGCTCCGCCCCGGCACCATCACCGCGCTCATGGGCCGCAACGGGGTCGGCAAGACAACCTTGCTGAAAGCCATCATGGGCCTTTTGCCTGCCCGCCGCGGCGAGATCCGCTTCGAAGGCAAGTCGCTCAACAAGCTGCCGCCCGAGAAACGCGCCCGGGCCGGCGTCGCCTACGTACCGCAGGGCCGCGAAATCTTCCCCAAGCTTACCATCGAGGAGAACCTGTTCCTTGGCCTGCAAGCCCGGCCCGACGGGCGCAAATCCCTGCCCGAAGACGAAGCCTACGGGCTGTTCCCGTTCCTCAAGGACATGCGCAAGCGCCTGGGCGGAAACCTCTCCGGCGGGCAGCAGCAGCAATTGGCCATCGCCCGCGCCCTGCTGGGCAAACCCAAGGTTCTCCTACTCGACGAACCGACCGAGGGCATCCAGCCTTCCATCATCGACGATATCGAACGCGTACTCATGGGCCTCAAGGCCAAAGGCGGCATCGCCATTCTGCTAGTGGAACAATACCTGGAATTCGCGCGGCGCCTGGGCGATCGCTATTCCATCATGGAACGGGGCACCGTAGTGCTCGAAGGAGATACCGCCGGCCTCACCGAGGCCAGCGTTAAAAAGCATCTGGCTTTCTGAATCCCGTCCGTCCACCTCCAGCAAGGGAGTCCGTATGGTAACGTTCAGGCTACTCAACCCGAAAACCCTGGCCGCTTGGGCCCTCGCCCTGGGCCTATCCGCCGCGGCCGCCGCTTTCGCGGATCAGCCCGCCGCCTCCGCGCCGCCCGCAGCGGCCGCAGCCGCTTCCGCTTCCACACCCTCGGCAACTCCGGCGGCCACGGCTCCCACGGCCGCAGCCCCGGCCGCCGCCGCGACGCCTTCCGCCCCCACCGATCCTGATTTCGCCGCGTACATGAACAATGCGGCTCCCGTTAAGCTGACCGGCGTCGCCGGCCCCGGCCACAACGGATTCATGATGATATGCTCCGCCTTGGTGCTGTTCATGACCTTGCCGGGCCTGGCCCTGTTTTATGGCGGCCTGGTGCGGACCAAGAACGTGCTCTCGGTCCTGGCCCAATGCCTGGGGATAACCGGCATGGTCACCTTGTTATGGTGGGCCTTCGGGTATAGCCTCACCTTCGACAGCGGCTCCCCCATAGTCGGCGGGATGCACTTCGCCTTCCTCAAGGGGGTCACCAGCGTTCCCAATACGAACTACTCGTATTGGGTCTCGCAGAACGTTTTCTCGATGTACCAATTGATGTTCGCCATCATCACCCCGGCCCTCATCGTGGGCGCCGTTGCCGAGCGCATGAAATACAGCGCCATCATGCTGTTCTGCACCGGTTGGATGCTGGTGGTCTATTTTCCGCTGGCACATATGGTGTGGGGCGCCGACGGCTTGATGAACGGTGTATGGAACGCCGCCGCCAAGATCAAGGCCATCGATTTCGCCGGCGGCACCGTGGTGCATATGTCCTCGGGCTGGTCCGCTTTGGTGCTCTGCCTCATCCTCGGGAAGCGCATGGGCTTCGGGCAACGCAGCTTCGCGCCGCATAGCGTGGTCCTCACCATGGTCGGCACGGGCATGCTGTGGGTCGGCTGGTACGGCTTCAACGCCGGCTCCGCCGTCGCCGCCGACGGCATCGCCGCCAACGCGTTCATGACCACCACTCTCGCCACCGCCGTCGCTTCCTTCGTCTGGCCGATGATGGAATGGATCTTCAAGGGCAAGCCCACCGTACTCGGCTTCTGTTCGGGCGCCGTGGCCGGCCTCGTCGTCATCACCCCGGCCACCGGCTTCGTCAACTCCAACGGCGCGGTCATCATCGGCATCGCCGCCGGCATCGTACCCTTCCTGGCCTGCAGCTGGCTCAAGAACATCTTCAAGTACGATGACGCGCTCGACACCTTCGGCGTGCATGGCGTGGGCGGGACGATGGGGGCGTTCCTTACCGGCATCCTGGCCACCGCCGACGTGAACGGCAACCTACCCACCAACCTCAAGGACATCGTCGGGCATACCCTGTGGATCGAGCAGCTAAAAGCCATCGGGGTTACCATGCTCCTGGCCATGCTAGGCACCGCCGTCCTGGCCTATATCATCAAGGCCGTGGTCGGGCTACGTCCCTCAGCCGAGTCCGAGTTTCAGGGGCTGGACCTATCCGAGCATGGCGAAGCCGGATATCATTACGAAGAAGCGATGGGCAACTCGGCTCCTGCCAAAGAGAAGACCTTCGCCTGATTATCTAAGGTTTCCCCCCGGGGCCGGCCTAGTTTGGCCGGCCTTTTTCATTAAAATCAGAATTGTCAAAATCTGGTTTTACAATTCCCGCAATTGACAACATGATTTGACAATTGATGACATAATCCACTGTCAATCCCAATCCGCTTTCCATTTTGCCCCCAAAGGGACCGATTTACGTCATTGGCATGACCAATGCTTAAGCCTAACTCGCATATCCAGGGACAGGCCGCTGGAAGACAGACATGCATGAGGCCGCTGGAAGGACGACGACTCCCTAATCGAGGAACCCAAGATGAGGATACCCATGAACCTAAGATCCAAGCTCGTTGCCTGCTGGGTGCTAACCCTAAGCCTGATGGGCGCAACGGCCGGCTTCGCACAAACCACCCCGGCAGCGGCCCCGGCTACGGCGACAGCCGCCCCTGCGACACCTGCCGCCGCGGCACCCGCTGCTCCCGCCGTCACGGTGGACTCGGCCACCCTGGTCCGCATCGCCGATCTGGAAGCCTATATCACGAACTCGCAGCCCACCAAACTGACCGGCGTCCCCGGTCCCGGGCATAACGCTTGGATGATGGCTTCGGCCGCCTTGGTTTTGTTCATGACCTTGCCGGGCCTTTTCCTGTTCTACGGCGGCTTGGTTCGCACCAAGAACGTGCTGTCCGTTATCGCGCAATGCTTCGGCTGCGCGGGCCTCATCACCATCCTGTGGTGGGCTTTCGGGTACAGCTTCACCTTCGCCCATGGTTCGCCCTTCCTGGGCGGCCTGTCCTTCGCCTTCCTGAAAGGCGTCACCAGCGCGCCTAACACGGACTATGCGTATTGGGTTTCGCATAACGTCTTCTCGATGTACCAGCTGATGTTCGCCATCATCACCCCGGCCCTGATCATCGGCGCCATCGCCGAGCGCATGAAATACAGCGCCATCATGCTCTTCATCCTGGGTTGGATGCTGGTGGTTTACTTCCCGCTCGCCCACATGGTATGGGGCGCGGACGGCTTCATGAACGGCGTGTGGAACGCCGCCGCCAAGATCAAGGCCATCGATTTCGCCGGCGGTACCGTGGTGCATATGTCCTCGGGTTGGTCCGCCCTGATCCTCTGCCTTATCCTGGGCAAGCGCGCCGGCTTCGGCACCAAGAGCTTCGCACCGCATAGCCTCACCCTCACCGCCATCGGTACCGGCATGCTGTGGGTCGGCTGGTACGGCTTCAATGCCGGTTCCGCCGTCGCCTCGGACGTGGTCGCTGCCAACGCCTTCATGACCACTACCCTGGCCACCGCCGTCGCTTGCGCCGTCTGGCCGATGATGGAATGGATCTTCAAGGGCAAGCCCACCGTGCTCGGCTTCTGCTCGGGCGCCGTGGCCGGCCTCGTCGTCATCACTCCCGCCACCGGCTTCGTGAACTCCACCGGCGCGGTCATCATCGGCGTGCTCGCCGCGGTGATCCCCTTCCTGGCCGTGACCCAGTTGAAAGCCATCTTCAAGTACGACGATGCGCTGGATACCTTCGGCGTGCACGGCGTAGGCGGCACCTTGGGCGCCTTGATGACCGGCTTCCTGGCCGACCCGAACGTCAATTCCAACCTGAACACGAACCTCAAGGGCATCGTGGGCCACACGCTGTGGATCGAACAGCTCAAGGCCATCGGCCTGACCATCGCGTTGGCCGTGATCGGTACCACCGTCCTGGCCTTCATCGTGAAGGTGATCGTGGGACTGCGCCCGTCGCACGACGAAGAGCTGCAAGGCCTGGACTTCATCGACCACGGCGAAGCCGGGTATCATTACTCGGAGGAATAGGCAACGATTGGAGGATCCCGATGGGATTCTCCTCTTGAGAAGAATTCAAAGCAACGGCTAAGGCGGCTGGACGCCGCCGAGGGGGGAGCCCCACGGAGACCTGGGTCTCCGGCCGGTGCGAAAAAAGGCGGGTCCTTCCGATTCGGAGGGGCCCGTCTTTCTTTTTCAAGAAGAAATATGCGGGGCGGAGGGCCCCGGCGGTTGGCAGTTCCGGGGGCCTATGCTAACTTTGGTGGCCCTTGGTCGACGGGATGTGGCTCAGCCTGGTAGAGCACTTGCTTCGGGAGCAAGGGGTCGTGGGTTCAAATCCCGCCATCCCGACCAACTCTTTGTGATTCGAAACCCCCTTCCCGAGGGGGTTTCGCATTTTAGGTCCGGGTTTCCCGAACCGGGGCTTTTCATTTTCGTTCGCCCCACGCCAACAGAATCGCAGGCCCTTCCAGAATCAGAAAACGACTTTTCCGGATCGCAGGACCCCGCCCAGCTTCAATCGCCAGACATGAAGGCCCGCGGGAAGGTGACGCGGATCGAAATGCAAAACCGTTTCGCCCGCACCGGCATAGGTCCGGGTCAGGCCCAATGCCTTCCCGTCCAGATCCAGAAGGCTTAGCTCCGCGTAGGCGCCGGCATACGAGTTGAAGGCGATCCCAATCGCCACCGGCTTGGAAGCAACAAACGCCGCCCTGCTCGCCGGAAACGCGGATGGGTGAAGCCGGCACGGCATTGGGATCCGCCGCTACGCCGTCGTCCGACAAATACGGGAGCAGCAATTGCTTTTCCCAGAGCACCTGGGATCCGGAGGAATCGGTCACGAAGGCCCAGACCCCGCCGATTTGATCGAAGTCCCGCTTCTTCCCTACGAACACCAAGTTGCCGCCGAGCAATTGCGCTACGTCGTAGACGATGTCGTTGGCCCCGCTTACGCCCGCGGTATGGCGCGCGCCGGCGCTTCCCGTCGGCGATAGGGCCGACCACTCATTGGTTCGCTTCATGACGCCGGCGGCATCGAACTCCAGGAAGGCGGCGTAATTGTGCAGGGTCAGTCCGTAATTGTCCGGAAAGAATTCGCCGGCCGCAGCCACCAGGTGCCCTTCGGGGGTTTCCAGGATGGCGTTGATGGCCGCGCCCCGGGAGAGGATGTGGCGATTGTCGATCGAGTCGTAATACCATGTGGACCACTTGATGTTGAAGGCCGAATCCAACCTGACCAGGATGGGCGCCCCGAAGCGATCCCCGCCGAACAGGAAGTCCCCATTGGCGGCGATCAGCACGGACGTACCCTCCAACTTTTCAGGCATGCCGTAGCTTTTTTTCCGGACCGCTTTCCCGTCGGCGGATAGCTTGATCAGCAGCGCTTTCGCCGTCGGATTCAAGTCGCTGGTTTGGCCCAGGCAAAGCGCCTCGCCTCCGGGCAATATCCGGATATCTTTCAAATCGTCGTAGGTGGCTGTTCCGTTGGCGGATCTGCCGCCATGGTACATCTAGGTCCATGCGGTATCGTAATTCACCTGACTAGCCGCGAGCGCGGACGCGCAGAAAAGCATAAATGCGATCGCGAGCTTCATGTTCCTGAGATGTGCCGGCCAAGCAAGGCCAACAACCCTTGGGTGTCTATGAGGGACGTGCCGATGTTCTTCATTTCCTGCCACCCTTTCTCGTATAGTCCCGAAACGGCGTCCGTAATCAGTACGGTCTTGAAATCCCTCTCGCTCGCCTCATAGATGGAAGTCCTCGGGCAGTTCGGGAAATTGCAACCAGTAAAGATGAGAGTATCGATCCCTTTCGCCTTCAGGAATGATTCCAGCTGCGTGCCGTAGAACGCGCCCCAACGAGGCTTATACATGATCGCTTCCGAATCCGAAATGGATTGAAAACCGCCGGAAAGCAAAGCGTCGGTCTCGAGCGAAGGCATTCCGCCCGGCCTCAGATCGGGGGCCAGTTGCACCCCCGGAGATTCCGGCGCCAAGATCTCCGCGCCCTCCCGGACCTTTGTCCTTCGGCATATGTCGACATTGCTCCCATCCGACTTGTAGATGCGAACCACGTGGATGACCCATTTCCGGGAGGCACGGAAGGCATCCAGGATTGTCCTTATATTGGGCAGCGCGGCAGACGTACCGGGAATCTCCAAGGGCCGGCCATCCAAGGTATCGGATTGGGTATCGATATTAATCAAAGCGCAGGAAGAGAAATCCGGCGCGATAAAGGGATCCGTTTGCAAGATAGAGTAGGGAAAGGAATCGGAAATACTCATTAACCAACCTCGATTTCAAGGGCCGTCCTTAGCAAACGGGAACCCGCCTAGCCCGAAAGTAAAAATCCCGAAGTACCTTTATCCTCCTAGTCCTGGAGCAGACCCATGTCCCCCACCGGAAACGTGATATCCTATCTCCCCAATGACGGCTTCGCTGGCACCCTCATCGGCCGGGCGTGGCTCCCCGCTTCCGGCGGGGACATCGGCGGACCGGTTCCGGTACTCCTGGCCGAACAAGGCGTCCTCGATCTTTCGCCCCTTGCACCCACCTGCGCGGAACTTCTGAACCGGGGATTTTCCAAGACAGAGGACGGCCTTTCCGGATTGCGCAGCATCGGCCGCTTCGGGGAAATCATGGCCAACACGATGGCCAACTCCAAAGCGACCGGGCGCGATGCAACGATCCCATATTTCCTCGCTCCCGTGGATCTCCAGGCAGTCAAGGCTTGCGGCGTCACCTTCGCGGCCAGCCTGCTGGAACGCGTGATCGAAGAACGCGCCTCCGGCGATGCCCGCGAGGCCGATCGCATCCGCGCGGCGATCCAGGCGCGCATCGGCGCGGACCTTTCCGGAGTGAAGCCGGGCTCTCCTCAAGCCGAGGAATTGAAGCAGGCGCTCAAGAGCCAAGGAATGTGGTCGCAATACCTTGAGGTTGGCATCGGGCCTTATGCGGAGGTGTTCACCAAGGCGCAGCCGCTGTCCGCCGTGGGGCCGGGAGCGGAGATCGGCATCCTGGCCGTCTCCTCGTGGAACAATCCCGAGCCCGAAACCGTGCTGTTGGTGGACGCGAAGGCCCGGGTGGCCGGGGCGACCTTGGGCAACGACGTGAACCTGCGCGATATCGAGGGCCGCAGCGCATTGCTGCTGGGCAAGGCCAAGGACAACAACGCATCCTGCGCCATTGGCCCGTTCATCCGTTTGTTCGACGCGACCTTTTCCCTGGACGACGTTCGGCGGCAGGACGTGGGGTTGACCATCGAGGGGCCGGATGGATTCCGATTGGAGGAAGCCAGCCAGATGCGGAAGATCAGCCGCGACCTCCTGGACTTGGTGGCGCAAACCCTGGGCGAGAACCACCAGTATCCGGACGGCATCGCCTTGTTCACCGGCACCTTGTTCGCGCCTACCCAGGATCGCGACGGGCATGGCAAAGGTTTCACCCACAAGCTGGGCGACGTAGTACGTATCCATGCGGAGAAGTTGGGCACCCTGGAAAACCGCGTGACCCACTGCCATTTGGCGCCGCCTTGGGAATTCGGGATATCCGCGCTCATGAGAAACCTGCACCGCCGCGGATTATTAAAAAGCTGAGGAGAATTCGGCATGATCCCCCTGAACCAAAAATCGTACATCGCCGGGAAATGGGTGTCGCCAGAAGGGAAAAGCTTCTCGTCCCTGAACCCGCGCACGGGCGAAACCGTGGCGACTTATGCCAGCAGCGGCCCGGCGGAGGTTGAGGAAGCCCTGGCTGCGGCCCGGGCAGCCTATGGGGAATACCGGCTTCTCGGCGGAAAAGCTATCTCCGGTTTCTTAAGCGCTATCGCGGATGAAATCGAGGCGCTCGGCGAAGGGTTGTTGGAAACCGCGGATCGGGAAACCGGCCTCGGCATACCGCGGCTTACAGGCGAGCGCGCCCGCACCTGCGGCCAGATCCGGGCCTTCGCGCGTTTGGCGGAGGATGGGCAATGGGTGGGCGCGAGCATCGATACGGCTCAGCCCGATCGGCAACCGCTTCCCAAGCCCGATATCCGCCGCATGCTACGCCCCATCGGCCCCGTCGCGGTGTTCGGCGCGTCCAACTTCCCCTTCGCATTCGGAGCCATGGGGGGCGATACCGCCTCGGCGCTGGCCGCCGGCAACCCGGTCGTCGTGAAAGGGCATTCCTTCCACCCGGCCACCAACGAGCTTTTCGCCCAGGCCGTCGACAAGGCCATCCGCTCCCGCGCTATGCCCCGGGGCGTGTTTTCCTTGTTGCTCGGCAACGGCCACGAACTCGGCGCCGCGCTGGTGAAACATCCTTTCACCCAGGCCGTTGGCTTCACCGGTTCCCTGAAGGGCGGACGCACCTTCATGGATCTCGCCGCCGCGCGCGAAGTTCCCATTCCCGTGTTCACGGAGATGGGCAGCATCAATCCGGTCTTCGTCTGCGCCGGGGCGCTCAAGTCCCGCGCCGAGTCCATCGCCTCGGGCTTAAGCGCCTCGGCGACCCTGGGCACAGGCCAGTTCTGCACCTCACCCGGCGTGGTGGTGGCCGTAAAGAATGAGACGTTCGCGGCGTTCGAGAATGGGCTGCGGGAAAAGTTCGCGGAAAAGCCGCGCGGCGTCCTATTGCATACCCGCATCGGCCAGGCTTTCGCGCAAGCGGTCGGCGAGGCCGGGAGGCTTTCCGAAGTGGAGGTCCTCACGCTCGTGGACGACCTGGAAGGAAACTTTCTGACGCCGCCCAACGTGGTGCTCCGCACCCCGGCGAAGACCTTCCTGGCGGACGGTAGGCTTTCGGAGGAGATCTTCGGGCCCGCGGTCCTGATTGTGGTTTGCGAGGATGCCAGGCAAATGCGGGAGGTGGCCCGCAACCTCGCGGGAAATCTCACCGCCACCATTCACGCCGACACGGAGGACGGGGCCCAGGCAGCGGAGCTCCTGGAGATCCTGGAACAAAAGGCCGGACGCGTAATCGTCAACGGCTATCCCACCGGCGTGGAAGTCTGCCCCTCCATGCAACATGGCGGACCCTACCCCGCCGCGTCCCTGGCTTTTTTCACCAGCGTAGGAGAAGACGCCATCCTGCGCTTCGCCCGACCGGTGGCCTACCAAGGCGTTCCCAATGCTCTGCTGCCGGAAGCCTTGCGCGACGAAAATACCAACGGCATATTCCGCAAGGTAAACGGCAAGCTGACCCGCGATCCCGTCAGGGCGCCATGAAGGTCGTACCATGAAAGTCGTGATCACCGACTGTAATTTCGAGTCGTTCGCCGAAGAGCGCGCCATGTGCGACCGCAACGGCTGGCCCCTCACGATTCTCCAATGCAAAACCCCGGCCGAGGTGATCGCCGCGGCCGGGGATGCTGCTGCCCTCTTCGTTCAATACGTCCCCATTACGGGCGCCGTGCTGGCAAGCCTTCCGAACTGCAAGGTGATCGTCCGCTACGGCATCGGCCTGGACAATATCGACCTGGCGGCCGCCAAAGCGCATGGAATACCCGTCTGCAACGTGCCCGATTACGGCATCGACGAGGTGGCCGACCATGCCGCCGCCCTCGCCTTGTCCCTCTTGCGGCAAATTCCGTTTTTCGACGCCTCCATCCGCCGGGGAGACTGGCCCTCGGTCGCGCCGAAGCCCGTGCTCTCTTGCAAGGATCAGTTCTTCGCCGTTGCGGGCGCAGGGCGCATCGGCCGGGCCACGCTGGAGCGCATGCGCGCCTTCGGTTTCAAGCTCGGCGCCTATGACCCTTACGTCTCCGCAAGCGCCTTAGAGGACCTGGGCGCGGAAAAGCTATCGCTGGATGATTTGTTCGCGCGAGCCGACATCCTTTCCCTGCATCTGCCTTTGAACGCGGAAACGCGCCATCTCGTGAACGGTGACCGTTTACGGGCCATGAAAAGGAATGCCATCCTCATCAACACCTCGCGCGGCGGCCTGGTGGACACTCGCGCCCTGGCCCAAGCCCTGGATGCGGGCGCCATCGGCCATGCCGGCATCGACGTGTTCGAACGCGAGCCACTGGAAGCGGACCATCCCTTGCGGACCTGCCGCAACGCCTTGCTCACCCCGCATATCGCCTATTACAGCGCGGCCAGCATCGTAAGGCTCCAGCGCTTCGCGGCCGAGGATGTGGAGCGAGGATTGAAGGGCCAGGCGCTTCGTTGCGAATGCGCGGGCGTGAAAGCGCTGGCGTGAACCGTCGCTGAATAATCCGAAAGGAGCGGGCATGTCGACCATTACCCCGGAATGCGTTTGGGAAGAGCCGGCCATCCTCGGCGAGGGTCCCGTGTGGGTGGAGCGGGAGAATTCCCTCTACTGGGTGGACGTCGTGGGCAAAAAGGTCCATCGTTACGGACTCGCGGACAGGGCCCGCAAAACCTGGTCTTTCGAAACCGAGGTGACCAGCCTGGCCCCTCGGCGATGCGGTGGCTTCGTGGGAACGACGCGCCATGCGATCGCGTTTTTCGATTTCTCCGCGAATGCCGTGGCGCCACAAGTCCTCGCGGAACGCGAAGCCGACATCCCGGGCAACCGTTTCAACGACGGCAAGGCGGATGCCTGGGGCCGCTTCTGGACCGGCACCGTGGACGAAGCGAATTGGCGGGACGCGACCGGAAGCCTCTATCGGCTTAACGTGGATTTATCCATCCAGAAGATCGAGGGCGGATACATCTGTAGCAACGGCCCGGCCTTCAGCGTGGACAAAAAAACCTTCTACCACAACGAGACCATGAAAGGTCTGGTCTACGCCTTCGACCTCGGCAGTGACGGCGAAATCCGCAACCGGCGCGAGTTCGTGAAACTGGGCGGCGGCGAAGGCGGCCCGGACGGCATTACCGTGGACTCCGAGGATTGCCTGTGGGTATGCCATTTCGGCGGCGGCCGCGTGACGCGCTTTTCCCCTAAGGGAGAACGCTTGCAAACCCTTTGGCTGCCGGTTCCCAACGTAACCTCCTGTACCTTCGCGGGCGCGGAGTTGGACACGCTTTTCATCACGACTGCGCGCTACGGCATGAGCGAAGAGGACATCCGCAAGCAACCGCTCGCGGGAAGCCTTTTCGCCTGTAAACCTGGCGTGCGGGGATTGCCGACGCCGGACTTCGCCGGCTAGCACCGAACCGCCCCGGCTCCGCGCGGTAACATGCGTGCTCCGGCGGGCGCTACACGCCGATGTCCAGCTTTCCGAAGCGGTTTTCGTATTCCGCCATGGTCTTATTCAAGAGGAAGCTGAGGCGCTTGGCCGCGTAGGGGCTGAGCACCATCCGATCGCTGAGCTTCACCTTCACCTCGGCCTGGCCGGTTTGCCAGGCCTGGTTCATCCCGAAAAGCAGGATGATTTCCTCGCGTCCACCGGACACGTTGGCCACGTTGGCATACACGCTGCGCATGTTGGTGTCGTCCCAAACGATGTTAGGCTGATCATCCGCGGGTTTCTTCTGGGATTCGTTGTTCATGGTGCATCCTTATGTGTTGGGGTTGGGGTTGGGGTCGGGGTTAGCGAGGGGCTTCCCCGGTCAAGCGCGCGTCCAGCAGGGGCATATCGCCGCGGAAGGATTCCAGGCCCAGCTCCGTAAGGGCCGAACCGGCGAAGCGCTGCAATTGCCCCTGGGTGGTCAGACTACAGAGGTCGATATTGCGGGAGATTGAAAGGGATCCGGACCGTCTAAGCCAGCGATCTAGATTGTAGCTTGCATGGGAGACTCTCCGGAGTCAGGGAGGCCGCATGGGGAAATCGGCAAGAGTTTTCGCGTCCGGCCTCTTGATATGCGCTGGATCGGGATATTCCGGTATCTGGACCTCCTCCCCCCTTTTCCGCAGCGAACTGAGCGGGCTGGTCTACGCCAACGGGATTTTCGTACTGGAGAACTCCTTCAATGCGAACCTTACTTCCCAGGACGGCCAGACCTGGACCAGCCATACCTTGCCGCAAGGCGATGGCTCCCTTTCCTGGTCCCGGAAAATCCTTTCCCTGAACGGCCAATTCTTCGCTTCCCGGGGAAACGATGTCTGGGTTCGATCCGCGGACGGCATCCATTGGACCGGAGTTCCCAATCCCGGGGATTCCCTGATCTCCAGCCTGACGTGGGCCGGCGACGCCTATGTGGCCCTGGTCGGGAACGCTTCCCTGGCAACCTCCAAGGACGGGAATGCCTGGAGCTTGCAGCCCCTGGATTCCGCCGGCCGTTATTACGATCACATCGTATACGGCAATGGCGTCTACCTCTTGTACAACAACAGCCAAATCGCCAGCACCTCCGATTGGAAGACTTGGAAGACCTATCTCCAGGGTTCCAGCCCGGACAATATCGCGGACATCGTTTTCGCCGCGGATCGGTTCGTGGCGGTCGGCAGCCACGGTTTGGCGATGACTTCCGGCGATGGCGCGGCCTGGAAAAAGGACTCCCTGGGATCGACGGACGATGTAACCTGTATCCTGTTCGCCGAGAACCGATTCGTGGCCACCGATTCGCGGGGCGCCGTATTCACCTCGGCGGATGCGGAGAACTGGTCCAAGCAGAATGCGGGAGGGATCGATTTTCCCCGCTTCCTGGCCTACGGCGGCGGCCGGTATATAATGGCCAACCTGGACGGGGACGTGTCCGTTTCCACGGATGGAGCCGCTTCGTGGAATCCTTCCATCGCGCGCAAGGATCAATTGCTCCTGGGCCTGGGCCATACCGGATCGACCTTTATCGTCACCGGCGAAAAGGGCGGCATCTTCACCTCGCCTAACGCCGTGGATTGGACCGAACAGGCCTCCGGAAACCCGCAAACCCTTCGCGCCGTGGCCTATGGCAAGCATACCGCCGTGGCCGTGGGAGATTCCGGGAGCATTCTCACCTCCGCGGATTTGCTCCAGTGGACCCTCCGGGACGGGAAAACCCCCGACAATATCGTTTCCATCGTTTTCGGCGACTCCGTTTTCGTGGCCCAAACCGCCGGAGGGGAGATCATGACTTCCGAGGACGGGATCAGCTGGGATTCCGCCTACTCGGCGGGCGCAGGCCATATGGGAAAGATCGCATACGGCAACGGAACCTTCCTGGCGCCTCTCAATTCATCCCCGGGAACGTTGCTCCTCTCCGCGGACGGCCTCCACTGGACCACCCGGCAATCCGCATCGGTACAGCGGCGTTTCGGCGGTTTCGCGGCCTATGGGGATGCGGGATTCGTTTTCGGCGACTACCGGGCGGACGATACCCTGTTCCTATCCAAGGACGGACTGGAAGTGGAAACCATCGTGCTCCCGAAATTCACCACTCCCCGCGCCCAGGTCAGGAAGATTACCCAGTTGGCCTTCGGGTCGGGGGCCTACGTCGGGTGCTTGAATACCTCCGAAGGATTCCTGGTTTCCGCCGATGGACGGAACTGGAAGCTGGACAGTTCCGATCATGGCGCTTCCCAGGTCCTGTATGCGGGAGGGAAATGGGTGAGTCTCTCCCTCACTCTGGGCGGCGACCTTTCCTCCGCGTCCGATTGGGATCCCGCCACCGCCATCCTGCCCCGGCCGGGCCGCGCTTTCCGAAACACCGCCCCCGCGCGCGGCCTCTACCTCCCTGGCCTGACGGACGGGGCCCCCGGCAATCTCCCGTTGTTCAACGCCACGGGGCAACGTCGGCTCCAAACCGGCGTCTACTTCCTCCGTCCCGGACCTGATTCCCGGTAAAGACGCCTCATCTGCGGAGGACGTTCTCCTCCGTCTTCGTTCGCAGTTCAAAAACCCTGGCAGTCAGGATGGAGTCCAATCTGTCCCGCGTAGTAGCGGCATTGCGGATATTCTTCACCCAATTCGCCTGCTCCGCCTTTTGCAGGGAAGGCTTCCGGGATTGGGCCACATAGGTCTTGTAGAGCGCGGCCAGGGAGTCGTCCAAGGAGGAGAGCCGGGCATCCTCGCAAATCAAGTGTTCCTGGATGGAGGTCGCTTTGGCGCAATCGTACGAGGGCGGCGCATGGGGGGCGTACTTGATGAGGAAGGCCTTGGCATCTCCCTGCTCCTTGAACTCGCCTAGGTTCCCCATAGTGGTGCCCAGCATGATCAGGTTTCCTTTCGGATCCAAGGCGATCTTATTGACCCCGTCCCAAAGCGTGGTGCCGCGGAAATGGTCGAAGACCAGATTGCCCCGGCGATCGTACTTGAGGACGAATATCCGGGACAGCTTCTGCGGCTTCAAATCGGCGACGCCGGCCACGTAGAGATTCCCGTCCTTATCGCAGGCCATGGCGCCGGCCCTTTTTTCGCCGGGCGTGTTCCAGTGCCGCGTCCATTCCTCCTTCCAGTCCGCCGTGAATTTGGTGACGTAGACTTCGCTCAGCAGGTTCACGCCCCGCGCGGAATCCGCCTCCGTAAGCCCCAGGGCATAGAAATCGCCGTCGTCCCCTTTGATGATATTGCCGATAGGGCCACGCCCGGCGTCGATCCGGACGCGCTTCAGCTCCTTGCCGTCCGCGCCCATCAGGAAGGCATAACAGAGGGGTATCTTGGATTTGGCGTTGCCGTCCAGGGGGCCCGCGAACTTTCCCAGCACCCAAACGGTCCCGCCTTCTCCGCGGGCTACGCCCATGGCCAAATCATATCCCGCCGAACCCCAGGACCGGGCCCAAAGCATTTTCCCTTCCGCATCCAGCTTGAGGAGGCATACATCATAGTCCCCGCGCATGGGTTGCTTATCGAGGGAGCCCTGCGTGGAACCCACCGCGTAGATGGCCCCGGACTCATCGATGATTACTCCCGTCCCTTGCTCCAGGCTGTCTGTCCCGAACACGCGCGTCCACGAGGGCTTCCCGTCCGCACCGTATTTGATCAGGCAGAATTCCGATTCCCAGTCCTTCTTTTTCCCAGTGACGCTGGTGTCATCGGTCGCCCCGAATACGATGAGGCTACCGTCCCGGTTCAGTGCCAGGGATCTTCCGGAGAGCCCATAGGACCATACCGGATTGCCGGCGGCATCGAACTTGATCAGATCCGTACGCTCGGGATTCCGGTTATGCCGGAAATGGGAATAGTCGTCGCCGGGAAGCGTGGCGGCAAAGATGTTTCCCCGCCCGTCTATGGCCAGATCCTTCCCCATGGTCGGCGATCCATTGGAAGAGTCCAACCGGGTCCACAGGCGCGTCATGGCTTCCGGCTCGGCTGAGGCGCTGGCGGAAAACGCGAGCAGCAGAGCGGAGATGCATATGCCCATTTGGGAATTCCTCCTGGTAAAAGCCGGAAGTCTGGTGAAAGTATATTTAATCCCGCGCGGCCGACGAAGTCAGCCTCTTCGCAGGTACACGATGAAGCATCGCGTCTGTCTTCACTTCGCCTTTCCGGTTCTGCTGCTGGCCTTGTCCGCGGCTCGCCTATCCGGCCAAGAAACGGATCCGGAAAACGGCGGGGACGATGCCGCCTATTCCACGGATACGTGCGGAAAGCTGGCGGGCAACCTGGTTGTGCTCACCACCGCCACGCATACCCAGAGCTACGCCGGCGGCAACGTCGAATACGAGAACGAGTACTCCTTGAACATGCGGACCATGACCCGAGACGAGCACGGTACGGTCTCTTCCCTGGTACCGCTATTGTCCTGGCAGGACCAGGTTTCCGGGTGGATGGCGGACAACGAATTGATGGCGGACGGATGCGAAATCCGGAAGAACCAGGTGGCGCTGTATAACGGCCGTTCCCTACTGGCCGAATTCGAGTACAGGAAAGAAGCCTTAGCGCTGGCGCCGTCCTTCCGCCGGAAGATAATCGCGGGGTTGGACAAAGGCGATTCCTCCATCCGGTACGGGGACCTGCAGAGGATTCTTTCGGGGGCGGGAGCGGGCGATACCTCCCTGCTGCCGGCATTGCGGGTGTATGCCCTCCGGGACTCCATCAATCAGGGATTCGTTGATTACTCAATCGATGCGCTAGGAAGCTT
>Ga0265324_10000205_pt1 | contig 45035 bp, 47 predicted proteins | sample 41419metaG_FD_198634 | JGI IMG/M metagenome (GOLD analysis project Ga0265324, IMG submission 198634) | Rhizosphere microbial communities from Carex aquatilis grown in University of Washington, Seatle, WA, United States - 4-14-19 metaG | ecosystem: Host-associated > Plants > Roots > Rhizosphere...
GTTTTCCACCAGCCATACCACCAGTTCGGTGTCTTCGCGCATCATGCCATGTTGCTTGCAAAAACGTGCCGCATCGATGCGCCCCTTCATGGCGTGGTCGCCGCCACGCCCTTTGGCGATGTCGTGAAACAGTCCTGCGATATAGAGCACCTCGGGACGCGCGAAGTCGCGGATGATCTTGCTGCTCAGCGGGAATTCGTGCTCGTATTCCGGCAGAGTGGAACGGCGCAGGTTGCGGATCACCATCAGGATGTGTTCATCCACGGTGTATACGTGGAACAGATCGTGCTGCATCTGGCCGACGATGCGCCCGAAGGCGGGCAGATAGCGACCGAGGATATCCTGCTGGTTCATGCGCCGCAGTGCATGGGTCAGGCCCTGTGGCTGGCGAAAGATATCCATGAACAAAGCCTTGTTGCGCGGGTCTTTGCGGAACGCGGAGCCGATGGATCTACGCGCTCGCCACAAAGCACGCAAGGTCTGTGCGGAAAATCCGGTGAGGCGCGGATGTTGTTCTACCAGCAGGAAACTTTCCAGTATGGCGGTGGGCTCGCGTTCGAATAACATCTCATCGCGCGCTTCCAGTTTGTCGTCGCGTGCGACGAAGCGCTCGTTGATGGGGTGGGTTTCTGCGGTTGGAAAAATGCGCGCACGCATGGTTTGCAGCAGCACGTCGTTGAGCTGCAACACGGCCCGCTTGGTGCGGTAGTAGTGTTGCATCAAGTGCTCGCTGGAGCGGCGCTGTGCGCTGGCTTTGATGCCCAACTGTTCGGCGAGGGCGGTCTGATATTCGAACAATACGCGGTCGTCATGCCGCCCGGAAAGATAATGCAGGCGGATACGCAGGTCTTGCAGCAGCCGTTCGTGGAGTGCGGTCTGGCGAGCTTCGATTCTGGTGATGAGGTCTGCCTTTGCCAGTGCCTGCCAGGTGTGACCAAAGCCGCAGGCACGCGAGATCCACAACACGGTTTGCAGGTCGCGCAGCCCGCCCGGACTTTCTTTCAGGTTGGGCTCCAGGTTGTAGTCGGTCGTCACGAAGCGTTTGTGGCGGTGTTCCTGTTCCTGCACTTTGGCCAGATAAAAAGATCTGCGGCTCAGATGTTCTGCCAAAGCTTCGCGCATTTCCAGATATAAGGCGCGATCACCAGTGATGTGGCGAGCCTCCAACAGGTTGGTTTGCACTGTGACATCGGATGATTCTGCCATGCAATCGCCTACGGTGCGGATGCTGTGCCCGATTTCCAGGCCCAAATCCCACAGCGTCCCGACTAGCGATTTAAGTTGTTGTTCCAGCGCCGGATCGGGTTGTTTCGGCAGCAGAATGAGCAGGTCGATATCGGACTTGGGGAATAGCTCCGCGCGCCCGTAGCCGCCCACGGCCACCAATGCCAGATTGGCAGGGATCTTGAGTTTTCGCCAGACACGGCGCAAATGATCGTCGACGACTTTGGAATAGGCGCGCAGGTGACGCGCCGGATGCGGATTGACAAGATAGTCATCCTGCAGAGTTTGGCGCGCCTGGCGCAGACTGTCTCTTATCTCTAGTATGGACATCGCGCAGGAGGAATCAGGCGGGTATAGGCGGCGAACCGGCAGAAAGAGTCAGCACTTCAAAGCCGGTTGGAGTGACCAGTATGGTGTGTTCCCACTGTGCCGAAAGACTGTGATCCTTGGTGACTATGGTCCAACCGTCGCCGAGTTGCTTGATATCTTTCTTGCCTGCGTTGACCATCGGCTCGATGGTGAAGATCATGCCTGCTTCCAGTTTGACACCTGTATTGGCCTTGCCATAGTGCAGTACTTGTGGCTCTTCGTGGAACCTGTTGCCGATGCCGTGTCCGCAGAATTCGCGCACCACGCTGTATCCCATGCGTTCGACGAAAGTTTGGATAGACTGCCCGATGTCGCCCAGATGTGCTCCGGGTCTCACCATGCGAATACCGCGCCACATCGCATCGTAGGTCGCTTCGCACAGTCGCTTGGCTTGAATGGAAGGCTCGCCGACATAGAACATGCGGCTGGTATCGCCGTGCCAGCCGTTCTTGATCGTGGTGATATCGAGGTTGACGATGTCGCCGTTCTTCAATTTCTTGTCGCTCGGCACGCCGTGGCATACCTGATGGTTGATCGAAGTGCAGATGGATTTTGGATAGGGGGTGTGCCCGCCCGGCGCGTAGTTTAGCGGTGCGGGAATGCAGCCTTGTACATCGACCATATAGTGGTGGCACAGGCAGTCCAGTTCTTCCGTGGTAACGCCTGACTGCACGAATGGAGTGATGTAATCCAGCACTTCTCCGGCCAAGCGCCCGGCGATGCGCATCTTTTCGATTTCCTGCTGAGTTTTGATGCTGATAGACATGATGATTATTGAAATAGCGAACCGGTGCGAGGATAGAGGATAGAGCGCTCCAGCACAACCCAGAAAAAAGGCACGCCAGAAGCGTGCCTTTAATTGCGCCTTGCCGTTAAGCTTAGCGTTTGTTGCCGTTGGGGTTACTGTTATGCCCGCGTCCCAAAGAAAAGCTGGTCCCGTGCGGACGTGGTGCTGAAGTGCGCGGCGCTGCGGCGTGGTGTGTCGTTGTACGCGGTGCAGCGGTGTGGTGCGCAGGAGCAGCACGGTGGCCGCCGACGTTGCCGTTCACGTTGCCGTTTGCATTGCCGCCGAACGGTGCGCGAGCAGGACGGGCATCGTTGTTGAAACGGGTGTGCTTCTGACCTTCACGGCGCTGGCCTTGCGGATGCTCATGGCGACTGTCCGGTGTGCCATGGCGGGAGTTGAAGCCGCCGCCATTATTGCTTCGGCCGAAACCGCTACCATTGCCGCGACCCGCGCCGCTGCGCGGTTGCGAGGATGCGGGACGCGGCTTGAACTTCGGCTCCATGCCTTCGACGGTGTGTGCCTTGATCGGTTGGCCGGTGAAGCGTTCGATCTTCTTCAGGTTCATCGCATCGCGGTTGGAAGCGAAGGAAACAGCGATACCCGATGCGCCGGCACGGCCGGTACGGCCGATACGGTGCACATAGTCTTCCGCGAACTTGGGCAGGTCGAAGTTGATGACGTGCGTGATGCCCGCCACGTCGATGCCGCGTGCGGCAACATCGGTGGCAACCAGCACGCGCACGTTGCCGCGACGCAGGTTGAGCAGGGTACGGTTACGTTCGCGCTGGTTCATGTCGCCGTGCAGGGCAGCAGCAGCGTGACCGGCAGCAGAAAGTTCGTCCGCAAGGGAGTCGGCATCGCGCTTGGTCGCAGTGAACACCAGTGCCTGATTCAGGTCGACATCGCGCAGCAGGTGATCGAGCAGGCGATTCTTGTGTGCCATATCGTCCACATACATCAGGCGTTGTTCGATGTTTTCGTGACGGGCTTGTGCCGCAGCCACGCTGATACGTTTAGGGCTCTTCAACAGGCGCATTGCCAGGTTACCGATCGCGCCTTCCAGAGTGGCGGAGAACAGCAGGGTCTGGCGGGTTGCCGGTGTAGCGGCAGCGATGCGTTCCACGTCGTCGATGAAGCCCATGTCCAGCATGCGGTCGGCTTCGTCCAGTACCAGCATTTCCAGACGCGAGAAGTCGATACGGCCGCGCTCGATGTGGTCGATCAGACGGCCCGGTGTCGCCACCAGGATGTCCACGAAGCCGGACAGCAACTTGTTTTGCAGCGGGTAGGGCATGCCGCCCAGAATGCTCACTACTTTGACGCGCATGTTTTTGCCGTATTTGTTGGCAGCGTCGGATACTTGTTGTGCCAATTCGCGGGTCGGTGTCAGCACCAGAATGCGCGGGCCTTTGCCGCGTACAGCGGATTCAACCGACAGCTTTTGCAAAGCGGGCAGGATGAAAGCGGCAGTCTTGCCAGTGCCGGTCTGGGCAGAGGCCATCAGGTCATGTCCGGCCATTGCTTGTGGAATCGCTTCCGCTTGAATGGGAGAAGGTACGGTATAGCCCGCATCTTGCACAGCTTGCAAAATGGCTGGGGCCAGACCCAAAGAGGCAAAAGTAACTGCGATTTCGGCAGTCGCGGGTACAGCAGTCGTAATGGTTTTATCAGACACAGTTGTTCCTTAATTTTTTTGGATAAAGCGCATGCGCGGCCAATGGCCACACAATGAAATTCAGTAGGGGAAATGCAAAATGCCTCTACCGGCGCAAACAAAACATCGTCGCTAACCGGTGAAGCTTGGCGCATCCAAAAAGGGATGCTGGAGGGTCAGAAAACGATGAACTCAATACCGACCCAGGGTCGGCAAGGCGCGCATTATACTCAGCAAGAAAATAAAAGCCAGCATTATGTTTTCGGCGCGTGAGATGGTTGGTTGAAGCGCGCCCGCGCCGCACTTCCCGCCATATATGCATGTGGCTGTATCAGCGAGTCCAAAATCTGGCGTATTTGACTGACATATAGATGTCATAACTGGCTGAAGGCTCTGTGCTAGAATGCGCCCCCTTCGAATTCAGCACAGGTAGTACAACATGTCCCGCGCACTTCGTAACATCGCCATCATCGCCCACGTTGACCACGGCAAGACCACGCTGGTTGACCAACTGCTGCGCCAGTCCGGTACCTTCCGCGCCAACCAGAAGCTGGAAATCCGCGTGATGGACAACAACGATCTGGAAAAAGAACGCGGCATCACCATTCTGGCCAAGAACACGGCCATCGAGTACGAAGGCACCCACATCAATATCGTGGATACACCGGGGCACGCCGACTTCGGCGGCGAGGTGGAGCGAGTGTTGGGTATGGTGAACGGCGTGTTGCTGCTGGTGGATGCAGTCGAAGGCCCGATGCCGCAGACCCGTTTTGTGACCAAAAAAGCATTGGCGCTGGGCCTGAAGCCCATCGTTGTGATCAACAAGATCGATCGCCCGGGTGCACGTGCCGATTGGGTGCTGAACCAGACTTTCGATCTGTTCGACAAGCTCGGCGCAACAGATGAACAACTCGATTTCCCGGTTATTTACGCTTCAGGTCTGAACGGCTGGGCTTGCCTCGACTTGAAAGATGCCCCATCCAACGGCGGATCCGCTTCCGATATGAAGCCGCTGTTCGAAACAGTACTCAAGCATGTACCTACCCCGCCCGGCGATCCCGAAGCGCCATTGCAACTGCAACTGGCCGCGCTGGACTATTCTACATTTACCGGACGCCTCGGCATTGGCCGCGTGCTGAACGGTCGTATCAAACCCGGCCAGAACGTGGTGGTGATGAACCATGGCGACCAGGTCAGCTCCGGCCGTATCAACCAAGTGCTGGGTTTCCAGGGGCTGGAACGTATTCCGGTGGAGAGCGCCGAAGCTGGCGACATCATCATCATCTCCGGTCTGGACGAGATCGGTATCGGCGTCACGATTTGTGACAGGGACAATCCGGTCGGTCTACCCATGTTGCTGGTGGACGAACCGACACTGACCATGGACTTCATGGTGAACAGCTCGCCGCTGGCAGGCACCGAAGGCAAGTTCGTTTCCAGCCGTCAGATCCGTGACCGTCTCAATAAAGAATTGCTGACCAATGTTGCTTTGAAGGTCGAAGACACTGCCGATGCCGACGTGTTCCGTGTCTCCGGCCGTGGCGAGTTGCACTTGACCATCCTGCTGGAAACCATGCGTCGTGAAGGTTTCGAGATGGCCGTGGGCAAGCCTCGTGTGGTTTACAAGGAAATCAACGGTGAGAAATGCGAGCCGTACGAGAACCTGAGTATCGACCTGGAAGATGAGAACCAGGGCACGATCATGGAAGAGATCGGCCGTCGTCGCGGTGAATTGACCAACATGGAATCTGACGGCCAGGGTCGTACCCGTCTGGAATATCATATTCCTGCGCGCGGTTTGATCGGCTTCCAGTCCGATTTTATGACCATGACGCGCGGCACCGGTCTTATCAGCCATGTGTTCGATGACTACGGTCCTGTCAAACCCGACTTGCCTGGCCGCCACAATGGCGTGCTGATCTCAGCTGAGGACGGCGATGCCGTGGCCTACGCCTTGTGGAACCTGGAAGATCGCGGACGAATGTTCGTGGTGCCCGGCGACAAGCTGTATGAAGGCATGATCATCGGTATCCACTCGCGCGACAACGACCTGGTCGTGAACCCGATCAAGGGCAAGAAGCTCACCAACGTGCGTGCTTCCGGCACGGACGAAGCGGTGCGTCTGACGACTGCGTTGAAGATGACTCTGGAATCGGCTGTTGAATTCATCGACGACGACGAACTGGTGGAATTGACACCCAAGTCCATCCGTATCCGCAAACGTTTCCTGAAAGAGTTCGACCGCAAGAAGGCGATGCGCTCGGCGGACTGATTATTGCCGGGATTCAAAAAACAGGGGACGCTGCGGCGTCCCTTGTTATTTCAGGCTGAATATCTATACTGGTTCTCCATTCACGGAAGGAGAATAACCATGAAAAAATTGATATTTATTATCGGGCTCATGTTTGCCTCCGCTGCGGCTTTAGCTGCGGTGCAAGGTAAGGAAGTCAGCTACAGCGCCAACGGCACGACGCTCAAAGGTTATGTCGCTTATGACGATGCCGTGAAAGGCAAGCGCCCCGGCGTGCTGGTGATACACGAATGGTGGGGGCACAACGAATACGCACGCAGACGAGCCCGCATGTTGGCGGAGCAGGGCTACACCGCACTTGCGGTGGATATGTATGGCGACGGCAAGCAGGCGCACCATCCGGATGATGCTGGCAAGTTCGCCAGCGAAGTGTCCAAGAACGCCGAGCTGGCCAAGGCGCGATTCGATGCCGCATACAATCTGATCACCAAGGAAGACACTGTCGACTCAGGAAAGATCGCGGCTATCGGTTACTGCTTCGGTGGCTCGGTAGCGCTGAACATGGCGCGCATCGGTGAGCCACTCAAGGCGGTGGTGAGTTTTCATGGCGGGTTGGGAACTGCAACTCCGGCCGAGGCAGGCAAGGTCAGAGCGCGCATCGCCTCCTTCACCGGTGAAGACGATCCGATGATCCCGGCCACGCAGGTCGCCGCTTTCCGTCAAGAGATGGACAAGGCAGGCGTGACCTACAAGGTTGTGACTTACCCGGGTGCCAAACACGCTTTCACCAATCCGGATGCGGATAAATATGGGCAGGAGTTCAAATTGCCGTTGGCCTACAATGCGGCAGCCGACAAGGCTTCATGGGTCGAGGGTTTGGCGTTTCTAGCGGATGCATTCAAGATGAAGTAGGTGCGCATCCGTACATAAAAGCTATTGCAGGCGGTATAAACTTCACCGAGAGATATTTTGAATCGTCATGGGTTAATGACGTTTCCGGCAAAGAATAAATTGGGCATAGGGTCAATTGCTCGATGAGCATCAACTGCGTCGACAAAGAATCGCTTTAGCGGTCTGGCAGGAATGGGGGTTTTATGGGCATTCAGAAGATCCGCACGGCACAATCGTGCGCAGCAGACGCTGCACAGGCGGTGCAGGAATTCCACGCAGCGGTGACACAGCCGGACATGGCGCTGGTGGTGTTTTTTTGCTCCAGCGAATATGACCTCGATGTGCTGGCTGCGGAAATGCGCCGCTTGTTTGCCGGGATTCAAGTGGTGGGCTGTACCACGGCGGGCGAGATCGGGCCGGCCGGTTATCGTCAGCATAGCCTGTCGGGTGCGAGTTTCCCGGTCGGGAGTTTTACGGCCGTCAGCGGATTGCTGGATCGCTTGAGTCAGTTCGATATCGCCAGCGGACATGTCTTTGCACAATCCCTGTTACAGCGCCTTGAAGGCAAAGTTCCGCAAGCAGGTCCGGACAACAGTTTTGCGCTGCTGCTGATCGATGGTTTGTCCATGCGCGAAGATCTGGCGACGCATGCGTTGCAAAAGGCATTGGGCAAGATCGGGCTGTTCGGTGGTTCGGCAGGCGACGACCTGAAATTTGCCAAGACCCATGTTTATTGCGACGGGAGCTTTCACTCAGATAGCGCAGTGCTGACCTTGATCAGCACAACCTTGCCCTTCAGGATATTCAAGACCCAGCATTTTGTTGCCACCGACAAGCGGCTGGTGATCACCGAAGCCGATCCCGCCACACGCACCATCAGGGAGATCAACGGACTGCCTGCTGCCGAAGAATACGCGCGCATGGTGGGCGTTGATGTTCAAGATCTTGGGCCCATGCATTTTGCTATATCGCCACTGGTGGTGACGATGGGCGGCACGGATTATGTGCGTGCCATCCAGAAAGCCAATCCCGATGGCAGCCTGACTTTCTTCTGTGCCATTGAGGAAGGACTGGTGCTCAGGGTGGCGCATGGTGTGGATATGGTGAATAACCTGGAGCAGGCTTTCGCCAATATTCGTGCGGAGATCGGGCTGCCGCAACTGGTCATCGGCTGTGAATGCATCCTGCGCAATCTGGAAGTATCCCAGCACAATCTGGAGGAACGTGTCGGAGAGATATTCCGGAGGAACAATGCCATCGGTTTCGCCAGTTATGGCGAACAGTTCCATGACGTACATGTCAGCCAGACCCTCACCGGAATTGCGATAGGTACGGGTGCGGATTCAGTCCGGGAGCCACACGATGACTGATCGCGCCGAGCCGGATGTACAGGCCTTGCAGGCTGAGATCACGCGCCTGAACAAGATGGTGCAGGCATTGATGGATCGCGCCGAACGCAATGCGAGTTTTCAGGGTTCGGATTTCAACCTGTTCCAGACCACGATCACGCTTGAAGATCTGGTGCGCCGCCGCACCGATGAAACGGAAGCGGCATTGCGGGAAAACGAGAAACTTACCCGCGCCTTGCGTGAGAGCGAAGATCATTATCGGGCCTTTTTCCTGGGTTCCAAGGTGCCGATGCTGCTGATCGAGCCGACGGATGGACGCATCGTGAATGCGAACGCCGCAGCAGAAAGCTTTTACGGCTATTCGCTGAGTCAATTAAGCGCGATGAATATCGACCAGATCAACATACTGTCTCGCGATGAGATCATGCAGGAAATGGCCAATGCGGAGCGAAATAAGAAAACCTGTTTCCATTTTCGGCATCGGCTTGCAAGCGGCGAAGTGCGGGAGGTTGAAGTGTATTCCGGCCCGGTCCAACTAAAAGAGCATCATCTGTTGTATTCCATCGTGCATGACATCACCGAACGCCAGCATGCCGAGACTGTCGTGGCGGAGCAGATTTACTTCATCGAGCAGCTCATAGATGCCATTCCCAACCCGGTGTTCTATAAAGACAGGCAAGGGCGTTATCTGGGCTGCAACAAGGCATTCGAGCAATATATCGGCAGCACGCGGCAGGAAATAGTTGGCAAATCGGTTTACGATCTTTCGCCCAAGGAATTGGCTGACCGCTATTACTCCGCCGACAAGGCGTTGCTGGACAAACCTGGTCTTCAATCTTATGAGGCAAAGGTGCAGTCGTCTGACGGGAAAATCAAGGATGTCATGTTCTACAAGGCTACATTCAACAAGTCCGATGGTAGTCTGGGCGGCTTGGTCGGCGTCATCCTGGACATCACCGAGCGTAAAAAAGTGGAAGAGCTGATACACAGCCTGGCCTTCAATGATGAATTGACGGGCTTGCCCAATCGCCGCTTGCTGAATGATCGTATGAAACAGGCTATGGCTGCCAGCAAACGCAGCGGACGTTATGGAGCAGTCATGTTCCTCGATCTGGACAACTTCAAACCGCTCAATGATACCCATGGGCATGATATGGGGGATCTGTTGCTGATCGAAGTGGCGCACCGTATCTCCGGTTGCATACGGGAGATCGACACGGTCGCCCGCTTTGGCGGTGATGAATTCGTCGTGATGCTCAGCGAACTGGATGTGGATCGGGAGATGGCTGCTGATCTGGCTGCAATTGTGGCTGAAAAGATCCGTGTCGCGCTGGCGGAGCCCTATTTATTGAAACATGTGCAGGAAGACGGGGCTGAGACCACGGTGGAACACCATTGCACGGCGAGTGTCGGTGTGGTGCTGTACCTCGATCATGAGGCCAGCCGGGAAGACGTTCTCAAGTGGGCCGATATGGCGATGTATCAGGCAAAAGAGGGGGGGCGCAACGGTATCCGCTTCTTCGACGGACAAACCGGATAACCGAACCAGCTATGCGGCATTTCACCCGACGGGTGATGGTTTATACTGCGCACTGACCATTCTTCCCGGGTAACTATGCTGGAAATCCTTTCCCTCGTTGCTGTGTTGATATTGCTGGCCGTGCTGCTGGCGATGCAACTCAGGCAACCTGCGCTCACGGCACAGGTGCTGGAGCAACAGCATCGCGCCATGCTCACCGATCTGAATGATGGCCTGAACAAGCAGGGCGACCGGCTGATCGCGTCGCAGACGGCGGAATCGGAGCGTTTGCGAACCGCGGTGAGCGAGGAGCTGCGTGCGACACGCGATGCCATCGCCGCCCTGCGCACCGAGATGCTGGCGCAGATGCTGGAAAAACTGGCAGAGCAGGGACGCGCCGACCAGAAGCTGATCCAGGAATCTTTCAACAATGCCTCGCAACACCTGCGCAACAGCATCGAGACACTGAGCAAAACGGTGGATGGCCGTCTGGAACAGATCGGCGGCAAAGTCAACGAGCGCTTGGATGAAGGCTTCAAGAAGACCAACGAGACCTTCGTCAGCGTGATGGCCCGACTGGCCACCATTGACGAGGCTCAGAAGAAGATCGACGGCCTCACCACCAACGTCGTCAGCCTGCAAGAGCTGTTGGGCGACAAGCGTTCGCGCGGTGCATTTGGAGAGGTTCAACTGGAAGGCCTGGTACGCAACATCCTGTCGCCGCAAGCCTACGAGATGCAATACACCCTGCCCAACGGCACGCGCGCCGACTGCGTACTGAAACTGCCTGAACCGACTGGCATGGTGGCGGTGGATTCCAAGTTTCCGCTGGAGAACTATCACCGCATGTTCGATGCGGCGAGCCCTGCGGAAAGATTGGTGGCCGAGAAACAATTCAAGGGCGATGTTAAAAAGCACGTGGACGACATCGCCGACAAATACATCATCCCCAACGTCACCTCCGACGGCGCAGTGATGTTCATCCCCGCCGAGGCGGTGTTCGCCGAGATACACGCGCATCATTCCGATGTGGTGGACTACGCGATGCAGCGCCGTGTGTGGATCGTGTCGCCGACCACGCTGATGGCAGTGCTGAACACGGCGCGAGCGGTGATGAAGGATGTGGAGACGCGCAAGCAAGTGCACATCATCAAGGACGAACTGGGCAAGCTGGGCAAAGATTTCGGTCGTTTCGACGAGCGCATGAAGAAGCTGGCCGAGCACATCCGCCAGGCGAACAAGGATGTGGATGAAGTGCAGATCAGCAGCCGCAAGATCACCGAACAATTCGCCAAGATCGAACGAGTCGAACTGGATCAACCGCAACAGTTGGAAGACAAAGCATGAAGATCGCCATCGCACAGATCAACTGCACCGTCGGTGACCTCGCGGGCAATGCCGCGAAGATCGCCGACTACGCACAGCGTGCCAAAGCACAGGGCGCGGATATATTACTGACGCCGGAACTCAGCCTGTGCGGCTATCCGCCGGAAGATCTGTTGCTGCGAAAAGGTTTCTATCGTGCTTGCGACGAAGTGCTGCGCGATATGGCACAACAGGCGCAGGGCATCACGCTGGTAGTCGGACATCCTCACAAGGAGGGAAAATCCTGCTTTAACGCCGCATCGGTGCTGCGAGACGGCAAGATCGTCGCCACCTATCTCAAGCACTCGCTGCCCAATCACAGCGTGTTCGACGAGGAGCGCTACTTCACGCACGGAAGTGAGCCATGCGTGCTGGAAATGGGCGGGATCAAATTCGGCATCATCATCTGTGCCGATGTGTGGCATGAACATGCCCCATTCCGCGCCAAGGAAGCAGGGGCGCAAGTGCTGCTGGTGCTGAACGCATCACCCTATCATTTCGACAAACAAGCCACACGCTACGAGACCATTCGCGAGCGTATCGGCGAGATCGGCGTACCTGTCGTCTATGCCAACATGGTGGGCGGTCAGGATGAGTTAGTGTTCGACGGCGCCTCTTTCGTGATGGATGGTGCAGGCGTGCTAACGCACCAGTTCCCCGCGTTTGAAGAGGTGCTGGGGGTTGTCGAATTCCAGGACGGCAAGCTCGTGCCGGGCGTACGCGTGAGCGTCGAGAAAGATGAGGCCAGCATCTACCGTGCGTTATGTGTCGGCGTGCGCGACTACATCCATAAGAATAATTTCCCCGGTGTACTGCTGGGCCTGTCCGGCGGTATCGACTCCGCCTTGACGCTGGCAGTGGCGGTGGATGCGCTGGGTGCGGACAAGGTACGCGCGGTGATGATGCCGTCGCCCTACACCGCACAGATCAGCAAGGACGACTCGCGCGAGATGGTGAAGCTGCTGGGCGTGCGTTATGAAGAACTGGATATCGTGCCGACCTTCGATGCACTGCAAGGCACGCTGGCGCCGCTGTTCAAGGGTTTGCCTGCCGACACCACCGAAGAGAACCTGCAAGCCCGCATACGCGGCGTACTGCTGATGGCGCTATCCAACAAGACCGGATCACTGGTGCTGACCACCGGCAACAAATCCGAGATGACAGTCGGCTATGCTACGCTGTACGGCGATATGGCGGGCGGTTTCGCGGTGCTCAAGGACGTGAGCAAGACCTGGGTGTATCGTTTGTCCAACTGGCGTAATTCAAAGGAACGCGTCATCCCGGAACGCATCATCACGCGTCCGCCGAGTGCAGAATTGAAACCGGATCAGACCGACCAGGACAGCCTGCCGCCCTACGACGTGCTGGATGCCATCATGGCCTGCTATGTCGAGAAGAACATGAACATCGCGCAGATCGTGGCGCATGGCTACGCCGAGGCCGACGTGCGGCGTGTGGTGAAGCTCATCCGCATCGCCGAATACAAACGCCGTCAGGCACCGATCGGCGTACGCATCACGGATCGGGGCTTCGGCAAGGATTGGCGCTACCCTATCACCGTGCGTTACCGGGATGAGTTCTGATGAGCCACGACCATGCCCACCACCATCACGCGCCCGCCGACTTTGGTCGCGCCTTCGCCATCGGCATAGCACTGAATGTTGGTTTCGTGCTGATAGAAGCCTATTACGGCTGGCTTTCCGGATCGCTCGCACTGATGGCTGACGCAGGACACAATCTGAGCGATGTGGGCGGATTGCTACTGGCCTGGGCGGCGCTGGCGGCAGGCCGCCTGCGACCGGATGACAGGCATACATATGGCTGGCGGCGCGGCTCTATTCTGGCAAGTTTTGTCAATTCGCTGATCCTGCTGGTGGCGATGGCCTCACTGGTTTGGGAAGCGCTGCATCGGTTGCAGAGCCCGTCACCTATCGAAGGAGTGACCATCATGGTGGTGGCGGGAATCGGAGTGCTCGTGAACGGTATCACGGCCGCCCTGTTCGTCGCGGGCAGCAAGCACGACCTGAACATTCGCGGCGCATTCCTGCACATGGCTGCGGATGCGCTGGTGTCGCTGGGCGTGGTATTGGCTGGCGGCCTGTATCTGTGGCAGGGCTGGCAATGGCTCGATCCGATAGTGAGCCTCATCATCGCCGTGGTGATCATCATCGGTACCTGGTCGCTGCTGCGGCAATCACTGCATCTGTTGTTCGATGGCGTGCCGGAAAATATCGACCTGACCGAAGTGCGGCAACGGCTGCTGACTCTGCCGGGCGTGCTCGTGGTACACGATCTGCACGTATGGGCGATGGATAGTGCCGAGCCGGCGCTAACGGCGCATCTGGTTTTGAGCGACAGTGCGACGGATGCCGATGGGTTGCTGATCATGGCCACTGACGAGTTGCACGAGAAATTCGAAATCCGACACGTCACCTTGCAGGTCGAATCACAGTCGTATGCGGCGCGTTGTGTCGCTTCGGGCGGTCATTGCATGACCCATACGGAGCAGTTACATCCCTAGTCTGGTATTTCACTCTTAGGCTATACTTGCCACACTCATTCACGCGGAGCCACCATGAAAAAGATCGAAGCCATCATCAAACCGTTCAAACTCGACGAAGTGCGTGAAGCCCTGTCCGAACTTGGTGTCAGCGGCCTGACCGTGACCGAGGTCAAAGGCTTCGGACGGCAGAAGGGCCACACCGAGCTGTATCGCGGAGCGGAATACGTGGTGGACTTCCTGCCCAAGATCAAGATCGAAGTGGTAGTCAGCGCCGCCATGCTGGACACGGCAGTGGAATCCATCGTCAAGGCCGCCAATACCGGCAAGATCGGCGACGGCAAGATATTCATCACTCCGGTAGAACAAGTCATCCGCATCCGCACCGGCGAGACGGACGAATCGGCGCTTTAATCACCAGCCTTCGGGAACACCAAGCCGCCACAGTGAATACCACTGCGGCGGTTTTTTGTTTCCGGGCTTTGATATAGATAAAGGCCTAACGGCCTATCCGCCTTGCAACTGGGGCGGGCCGCTTGGCATTGGCTGCCAAAGCCGTATATATGCGCCGCTTGAGTCGGCAAGCTGCTTCGGTTACAATGCGCGCCCTGTTTATCCGGCATCCCGCTGAATAATCAGTAACTCACACACTCGTTCATGTTGGGGTGTCCCTTAAGGGATCAGGCTGACGAGTGGAAGACTTAACCCTTAACGATTGGAGCAATAAATGCAAGTAACCATGCGTCAAATGCTGGAGGCGGGCGTCCATTTCGGACACCAGACCCGTTTCTGGAATCCCAAGATGGCCCCGTATATCTTCGGTCATCGCAACAAGATTCATATCGTCAACCTGGAAAAGACCGTCGTGATGTTCAACGACGCGCTGAAGGAAGTGCGCAAGATCGCAGCGAAGAAGGGCACTGTCCTGTTCGTGGCGACCAAGCGTCAAGCGCGTGAGATCATCCGCGAAGAAGCGATCCGCGCCGGTTCGCCTTTCGTTGACCATCGCTGGTTGGGCGGTATGCTGACCAACTTCAAGACCGTACAATTGTCGATCAAGCGCCTGCGCGAGCTGGAAGCGATGATCGAAGACGGCAGCATCGACAAGGTTTCCAAGAAAGAAGGCCTGATGTTCCGTCGCGAACTGGAAAAGCTGGATCGCAGCCTGGGCGGCATCAAGGATCTGCAAGGTCTGCCTTCCGCCATCTTCGTGATCGACGTCGGCTATCAGAAGGGCACCGTCACCGAAGCACAGAAGCTGGGTATCCCGGTCATCGGCGTGGTCGATACCAACCATAGCCCGCTGGGTGTGGATTACGTGATTCCTGGTAACGATGACTCCAGCCAGGCGATCCGTCTGTATGCACGCGGTGTGGCCGATGCGATCCTGGAAGGTCGTGAGCAGGCACTGAACGAGCTGACTGAACAAGTCGCGGAAAAGACCGCGTAAGCAGCCTTCCCGCAACGAGGGGGCGCAAGCCCCCTTTTTTGTAACCAGATTTCAAGTATCGATAATCATTAGGAGTGTGACATGGCAGAGATCACCGCAGGTATGGTGAAAGAACTGCGCGAGGCGACCGGCCTCGGCATGATGGAATGCAAGAAGGCGCTGGTGGAGACCAATGGCGATGCCAAGGCGGCGGAAGAATTGCTGCGCATCAAGAGTGGTGCGAAGGCCAGCAAGGCTGCTACCCGCGTGACGGCGGAAGGCGTGATCGGTTCATTCCTCGCGGCTGACGGTAAGACCGGTGCTGTGGCGGAAGTGAACTGCGAGACCGACTTCGTGGCCAAGAACGACGATTTCAATGCGTTTGCCAAGAACGTGGCGCAGACTGTGGCGCAGAAAGATCCGGCAGATATCGAAGCATTGTTGGCGCTGCCTATCGCAAACGGTTCCGACACGGTGGAAGAAACCCGCAAGGCGCTGGTGATGAAGCTGGGTGAGAACCTGAGCGTGCGTCGTTTCGAGCGTTATGCGACGAGCACCGGCAAACTGGCGACTTATCTGCACGGCAACAAGATCGGCGTTATGGTCAATTTCACCGGCGGTGATGAGACTCTGGGCAAGGATCTGGCGATGCACATTGCAGCCTCCAAGCCGAAGTCGGTAGATGCCTCCGGTGTGAATCCGGAAGACATCGCGACTGAACGCCGCATCGCCATCGAGAAGGCCAAGGAGTCGGGCAAGCCGGAAGCGATGCTGGAGAAGATCGCCGAAGGTACGGTGCAGAAGTTCCTCAAGGAAGTCACCTTGCTCGGTCAGGTGTTCGTCAAGGCCGAGGACGGCAAGCAGACCATCGAGCAATTGCTGAAGAGCAAGGGTGCAACGGTTTCCGCTTTCCGCATGTTCATCGTCGGCGAAGGCATCGAAAAGAAAGTGGAAGACTACGCGGCTGAAGTTGCTGCCGCTGCCGCTGCCGCCAAGAAGTGATAGAAAGGAAACCATGACCGCTCCCGCCTACAAACGCATTCTGCTCAAACTCTCCGGCGAGGCCCTGATGGGCGATGATAGTTACGGTATCAACCGTGCGGTCATCGAACGCATCGTGGCCGAGATCAAGGAAGTGACCGAGCTGGGTGTGGAGGTGGCGATGGTGGTCGGCGGTGGCAACATCTTCCGTGGCGTGGCACCCGCCGCGGCCGGGATGGATCGCGCTACCGCAGATTACATGGGAATGCTGGCCACGGTGATGAACTCGATGGCTTTGCAGGATGCGATGATACGCGCCGGGCTCGAATGCCGTGTACAGTCGGCATTGAGTCTGGAACAAGTGGCCGAGCCGTTCATACGCGGCAAGGCGTTGCGCTATCTGGAAGACGGCAAGGTGGTGATCTTTGCGGCGGGCATCGGCAGTCCGTTCTTCACTACCGATACGGCTGCTGCGCTGCGCGGGGTTGAGATGTCTGCCGATGTGGTCATCAAGGCGACCAAAGTTGACGGCGTATATACCGCCGACCCCAAGAAAGACCCGAAGGCCACGCGCTACCAGAAGGTGAGTTTCGACGAGGCCATCAACAAGGATCTGAAGGTGATGGATGCCACGGCGTTGACGCTGTGCCGAGATCAGAAGTTGCCCATCATCGTGTTCAGCATCTTCAAGGCTGGTGCGTTGAAGCGCGTGGTGATGGGACAGGATGAAGGTACATTAGTGCATTGTGATTGATTCGGAGAACGAAAATGATCGCTGACATCAAAAAGAACGTAGAACAAAAGATGGCCAAGTCGCTGGAAGCATTGAAGGCCGACTTGGGCAAGATTCGCACCGGACGCGCCCATACCGGCATCCTGGATCATGTGATGGTGGACTACTACGGTAGCCCGACCGCAGTGAATCAGGTGGCTAACATCACGTTGACCGACGCACGTACCATCGGTGTGCAACCGTATGAGAAGAACATGATCGGTCCAATCGAGAAAGCGATCCGTGATTCCGACTTGGGCCTGAATCCGGCCACCAACGGTGATCTGATCCGCGTGCCGATGCCGATGCTGACCGAAGAACGCCGCCGCGACCTGATCAAGGTGGTCAAGAGCGAGGGCGAAGATGCCAAGATCGCCGTGCGCAACATCCGCCGCGATGCCAACGAGCAATTGAAGAAATTACTCAAGGATAAAGAAGTCGGCGAGGACGAAGAGCGTCGCGCGCAGGACGACGTGCAGAAACTCACCGATCGTTTCGTGGCCGAGATCGACAAGTCGCTGCAAGTCAAAGAAGCAGATCTAATGGCCGTGTAAGGCGAGCCATCCATAATGGCGCTGCCTTTCTTCAGTTCCACCCGCTCAATCCCCGACATCACTGCTGTCCCGCGTCACATCGCTATCATCATGGATGGCAATGGACGCTGGGCGAAGCAGCGCTTCATGCCGCGCGTCATGGGCCACCAGCGTGGGGTGGAGACGGTGCGTGAGATGGTCAAAGCCTGTCGGCAACTGGGGGTGGAGTACCTGACGCTATTCGCCTTCAGCAGCGAGAACTGGCGTCGTCCTCCCGATGAAGTGTCATTCCTGATGCAGTTGTTCATGAAGATGCTGGAACGCGAAGTCGGCAAACTGCACGAGAACAATATCCGTTTGAAAGTCATCGGCGACCGCAGCCGCTTCGATGCGAAGCTGGTGAGCTATATTGAAGAAGCCGAACAACTCACCGCAAACAATATAAGCCTGACGTTGACCATCGCCGCCAATTACGGCGGACGCTGGGACATCATGCAGGCGATGCATGCGCTGGGCCTGGCTCATCCGGAACGCGCCACCGCGTTCGGCGAAGAAGAGCTCGCTCCGTATCTTTCCATGCATTATGCGCCCGAGCCGGATCTGTTTATCCGCACCGGCGGTGAACAGCGCATCAGCAATTTTCTGTTGTGGCAACTGGCTTATACCGAGCTGTATTTCACCGACATATTGTGGCCCGCGTTCGACCGCACCGCACTGGAATCGGCCATCCAGTCTTATCAGAAGCGCGAGCGGCGTTTCGGCAGGACCAGCGAGCAACTGACCGAGGGCAAGGCTAATGCTTAAGCAACGCATCATTACCGCGATCATCCTGTTCGTGCTGTTTCTTGCTGCGCTGTTTGGCTTGCCCACTGCGGGCTGGCAGGTAGTGGTGCTGGTGGTGATGTGGCAGGGCGCAGTGGAATGGGCGCGCCTGTCCGGTCTGAATGGACGTGCTGCCACGGCCTATTGGGTGTTGACCCTGGCGTTGATGGCTGCAATGGTCTGGTTCGACAGGAGCGTGGAATTGCAGCAGCAGACTTTGCTGCATCTGTTCTGGTACATCCTGTCCGTGCTGCTGTGGGTGTTTGTCGTGCCAGCCTGGTTGATCGCGGGCTGGCGTCCGCAGAATCCGTGGTTCATGGGATTGATCGGCTGGGTCGTGCTGTTGCCAACTGGGCTGGCGATGCTCGATCTGCGCGCTTTCAGCCCGTGGCTGCTGCTGTTTGCGATGACGCTGGTGATGTTGGCTGATATCTCTGCCTATTTTGCGGGCAAGCGTTTCGGCAGGAACAAACTGGCTCCCGCGATCAGTCCCGGCAAGACATGGGAGGGCGTCGTCGGCGCAATGATCGGCGTGACGCTGTACGTGATCGTCGTCGGATGGTCCAGCGGATTGTACAAACACTACCCGGTATTCCCGGGCATCATCATCGCGGGCTGGTGGTGGGTAGCGCTGGCGGTGATCGGCGATCTGTTCGAATCGGCAGTCAAGCGCCAAGCCGGAGTCAAAGATAGTGGAGCGTTGTTGCCCGGACACGGCGGTCTGCTGGATCGTATCGATGCATTGACTTCGACTTTGCCTTTCGCGGGGATCGCGCTCATTCTGCAAAGGCTGGAATGAGCGAACTCACCCGTCTCACCGTACTCGGCTCGACCGGCAGCATAGGCAAAAGCACGCTGGATGTGGTCGCGCGTCATCCGGACAAATACCGGATCGTTGCGCTGAGCGCCAACCTGCAGGATGAAGCGCTGTTCGAGCAATGCCAGCGTTTTCGGCCGCGCTATGCGGTGTTGCAGGATGAAGTTGCCTGCGAACGGCTGAGTCAACGCATCGCCATTGCCGGTCTGGATGTTGAAGTGTTGTGCGGGGCCGCCGGGCTGGAGCGCATCTCAACTTTGCCTGAAGTGGATGCGGTGATGGCCGCCATCGTCGGTGCGGCAGGTATGCCGCCCACACTGGCTGCGGCGCGTGCAGGCAAGAAGATATTGCTGGCGAACAAGGAGACGCTGGTGCTGGCGGGGCACTTGTTCATGGAGGCGATACATCGTAGCGGTTCTGCATTGCTGCCCATCGACAGCGAACACAATGCGATCTTTCAGGCTTTGCCGCACGGCTATGCGGGCGATATGAAACAGAGCGGAGTGAGCAAGATACTGCTCACCGCTTCCGGTGGCCCGTTCCGTAACACACCACTCGAACAGCTGCAGCATGTCACACCGGAGCAGGCTTGCGCGCATCCGAACTGGAGTATGGGGCGCAAGATCTCCGTCGATTCCGCCAGCATGATGAACAAGGGGCTGGAAGTGATCGAGGCGCACTGGCTGTTCAATGCATCAGCCGACGACATCCAGGTGGTGGTGCATCCGCAGAGCGTGATCCATTCGATGGTGCAATATGTCGACGGCTCGGTGCTGGCGCAGCTCGGCAATCCGGATATGCGCACTCCCATCGCCTATGCGTTGTCCTATCCTGAGCGCATCGATTCGGGCGTCGCTCCGCTCGATCTGTTCCAGATAGCAAAGTTTGATTTCGTCGCCCCCGATTTTCAGCGTTTCCCTTGTCTGGCGCTGGCTTATCAGGCTTTGCGTGCAGGCGGTACCACTCCGGCTTCGCTGAACGCTGCGAATGAAGTGGCGGTAGAGGCCTTCCTTGAACGACGCATATGCTTCCTCGACATTCCGCGTCTCATCGAAGCTGTGCTGGCAAATGTAGCGCGAGCCGAAGTCAATGTGCTTGAGGATGTTCTGGCTGCCGATGCTGCGGCGCGAAGCGTTGCGCAGGAATGGATATTGCGATGACGACGCTGCTTGCCTTTGTCTTTGCTATCGCCGTACTTGTTGTGTTCCATGAGTTGGGGCATTACGTCGTCGCGCGTTTGTGTGATGTAAAGGTCGTACGCTTTTCATTCGGTTTTGGTAAGGTGCTTTATTCCAGACGGTTTGGCGGTGGCGAGACGGAATGGGCGATCTCCGCTATACCATTGGGCGGTTACGTCAAGATGCTGGACGAGCGCGAGGGCGAAGTTTCCGAATCAGAATTGCCGCGCGCCTTCAATCGCAAACCTGTTCTGCAGCGCATGGCCATCGTGGTGGCCGGGCCGACAGCGAATCTGTTGCTGGCGATTAGCCTGTATTTTGTACTTTTCATCTACGGCATCCCTGGTGTCAAGCCGGTGCTGGGCGAGGTTGCGGTAAACACACCAGCCGCCACCGCCGGCCTGAAAAATAAACAAGTGATCGCCAGTATCAATGGGCAGGCGACACCCAGTTGGCAAGAGATACGCTGGGTGTTGCTCGATCTGGTATTGCAGCAAAAGGCGGCAAACATTGAATTGCTGAACGAACAGGGCGAAAGATCGTTGCGTACGCTGGAACTGACCAATCTCAGGGCCGGCGATCTGGATGGTGACTTCCTGCAAAAACTCGGTATGCAGCCTTATCAGCCGCCGATCTACCCTGTCATCGGCAAGCTGGTGGAAGGTGGGGTGGCCCAGCGCACGGGGTTGCAGGCGGGCGACCGTGTGTTGCGCGCGAACGGGCAGGAGATCGTGCTGTGGGAGGACTGGGTGCACGTGGTGCGCAGTCATCCGGGCAAGGTGCTGGAGATCGAGATCGAACGTGCCGGCTCTCCTTTGAAACTTAGTTTGATACCCGATGTCTTTGAACAGGACGGGAAGACTATCGGACGTATCGGGGCGGCCGCATACATCGATAAGGCTGCCTTTGATGCGATGCTGACCGTGGTGCGCTACCCGCCCTGGCTGGCTTTGCAGGAAGCGTTGCACAAGACATGGGAAACCTCCGCGGTAAGTTTGAAGATGATGGGCATGATGGTATTGGGCGAAGTTTCGCTGAAAAACCTGTCCGGCCCGATCACTATCGCGGATTATGCAGGACAGTCGGCGCAGATCGGGTTGGGTGCATATTTGAGCTTTCTGGCGCTTATCAGCATCAGCCTGGGCGTTTTGAATCTGTTGCCCATTCCTTTATTGGATGGCGGACATTTGCTGTATTATTCGGCCGAGTTGCTCAAGGGCAGTCCGGTCTCGGAAAGTCTGTGGGAGATGGGACAGAAAGTGGGTATCGCACTGTTGGTTACCATGATGGCTTTTGCTTTGTATAACGACATCAGTCGTCTGATTTTGGGTTGAGCATAATAATGGATCATAAAAAACTGGCGGGTTTGCTGCCGCTGTTGTACGCCACCTCTGTTCTGGCGATCGAACCTTTCACCATCAAGGACATTCGCGTCGAAGGTATCCAGCGTACCGAGCCGGGTACCGTATTCAGCTACCTGCCTGTCAAGGTGGGCGATACGCTGAACGATGAGCGCGCCAGTGCTGCAATGCATGCGTTGTATGCGACCGGATTTTTCAAGGACGTGCGGCTGGATGTCGGGCAGGGCGGCGTGCTGGTGGTGGTCGTCAAAGAGCGCCCGACTGTCGCCAGTGTCGAGATCAACGGCGTGCATGATTTCCCCAAAGATCAATTGGCCGACAATCTCAAGATCGTCGGCTTGGCGCAGGGGCGTATCCTGGACAAGGCGATCCTGGACAAATCCGTGCAGGAACTGAAGCGGCAGTATGTCTCGCGCGGCAAGTATGCTGTGGAGGTCAAGGCGACTGCCAAGGAACTGGAACGCAACCGTGTGGCGGTCACTTTCGATGTGGAGGAGGGTTCGGCTTCCAAGATCCGTCATATCAACATCGTCGGCAACAGCCTCTACAAGGAAAAAGAGCTGCGTGACGTGATCCAGCTCACCACGCCCGGCATGTTCACCTGGTATTCCAAGAACGATCAGTATTCCAAACAAAAGTTGTCCGCCGATCTTGAAAGTCTGCGCACCTTCTACATGAATCTGGGGTACATGGATTTCAGTATCGATTCGACGCAGGTTTCCATCTCGCCGGACAAGAAAGACATCTTCATCACCGTGAATATCACCGAAGGCGAGAAATATCACGTCTCCGAAGTCAAAATGTCCGGGCCGCAGGCGGTGCTCTCTCATGATGAGATGCGCAAGCTGATCGGTGTCCATGCAGGTGACGAGCTCTCGCGCGATGCGATCACCGAATCCACACGCAAGATCAGCGAACGGCTGGGCGAGGATGGCTACGCCTTTGCCAACGTGAGCGCTGTACCGGAAGTAGACAAGGTGAAACACTTGGTTGCTTTCACTTTCGTGGTCGATCCGCTGGCGCGCACCTATATCAGGCGCATCAATGTCTCAGGCAACGACAAGAGCAAGGACGAAGTGATACGCCGCGAGATGCGCCAGATGGAGAGCGGTTGGTATGCGACCTCCAAGATCAAGAAATCGAAACAACGCATCGACAGGCTGGATTATTTCGAGGAAGTGAACCTGGATACTTCTCCCGTGCAGGGAACCAACGACCAGATGGATGTGAATTTCTCCGTCAAGGAAAAATCCACAGGTAGCATCCAGGCCGGTATCGGCTATGGCAGTTACGAGAAATTGACGTTGTCGGGTGGCGTCACCCAGGCGAATCTGTTCGGCACGGGTAACTACCTTTCGACTCAGGTCAATACCAGCAAGCTGAACACGGTGTACTCGGTTTCCTATACCAATCCTTATTACACCGATGATGGCATCAGCCGCGGATTCGACGTATTCAAACGCAAGTCCAACGGTTCCACCCAGACGAACGTCAGCCAGTACAGCTCGGACGCATATGGTGGTGGAGTAAGGCTGGGTGTTCCGGTCAACGATGACCAGGGCTTGCAATACGGGCTGTCCACCGAGATCACTACCATCCACCTTGCAACTTCCAGTCCGCAACGCTATATCGATTATGTCAACACGTTCGGCGAGACGACGCGCGATCTGCTGGGCACCATCGGCTGGACGCGGGATACGCGCGACAGCGTCATCTATACCACTGACGGAACGATGCAGCGTTCATATCTCGAAGTCACGATGCCGTTGTCGGTTCAGCATTACTACAAATGGACATATAAGCAGCAGTGGTATCACCCGCTCAGTAAGAACCTGACTTTGATGCTGAATGGCGACTTCGGCATCGCCAAGGCTTACGGTGGTGATCCGCTGCCATTCTTCAAATATTTCTATGGTGGCGGTGTAGGTTCGGTGCGCGGATATGACTCCAACTCCCTTGGCCCAAGAGACCTTAATGATCTGGCCTTGGGCGGAAACAGGAGCGTGGTCGGTAATGTCGAGTTGCTGTTCCCCATACCGGGCATGGAAAAAGAGAAGTCGGTGCGTCTGAGTACCTTCCTGGATGGCGGCGCGATCTACGGACCGGGCGGGCAGCTTCCGGGTTCAACCGGAATGCGCTATTCTGCTGGCCTGAGCGTGAGCTGGTTCTCACCGGCAGGACCCATCAAACTGAGCTGGGCGCTGCCGATACACAAGCAATCACAGGACAAGATACAGAATATCCAGTTCACTCTGGGTTCGATGTTCTGACCTCCTCAAGGAGCTTGAGATGAAGACGTTATTATTGGCGGGTCTGTTGTTCTTCACTGGCATCGCATCTGTTTGCGCCGGGGATTTCAGGATCGGTGTCGTCGATACCGAACGGATCCTGCGCGAATCCGAGCAGGCGGTACGCGCCGAGAAAAAAATCGAGCGCGAATTCGCCACGCGGGATCAGGAGATCAAGAAGCAGATCAAGCTGGCTAAAGATATCCAGTCGTCTCTGGAAAAAGAGGGTTCTACCATGTCGGACTCCGTGCGCCGTTTCAAGGAACGCGAACTGGCCAACCTCAACCTCAATCTGCAGACCATGCAACGCGAGTTTCGTGAAGACCTGAACTTGCGCAAGAACGAGGAGCTGGCTGTGGTTCTGGCACATGCTGACAAAGCGATACGCGCAATCGCGGAGGGCGAGGGTTACGATGTCATCCTGCAAGAGACGGTCTATCGCAATCCCAAGGTCGATATCACCGACAAAGTGCTGAAATACCTCGCTGCCGAGCCCCCCGAAAAATCCGAGAAGTGAACTGAAAGAGTCGTTTTGATGGATCGTACAGCCTACCGACTGGCAGACATCGCAGCGCGTTTCGGCGGGCAGGTGTTGGGTGATGCCGATACCCGCGTGTCGCAGATCGGCACGCTGGAGCGCGCATCGACAGGGCAGATCGCTTTCCTGGCTAATGCCAAATATCGCAAGCAACTCGATGGCAGCAAAGCATCGGCTGTGATCCTGTCCAGAGCCGAGTCCGATGCCACTGAGTTGCCGCGTATCGTTTGTGACAATCCCTATTCTTATTTTGCAAAGCTTTCTGCGTTTTTGAACCCGTTGCCGGAATGTGTTCCCGGCATCCATCCTTCTGCCGTCATCGGCATTGGAACGCAGATATCCGCGCAGGCTCACATCGGTCCGCAAGTTACGGTCGCCGACGGTGCGGTCATCGGCGCTGGAACGGTGGTGATGGCAGGATGCAGCATCGGCGAGGGTGCGACGCTGGGCGAGAATTCCAGGCTCTATCCGGGCGTTACGGTCTATCACGGTTGCATCATCGGAAGCCATGTCATCCTGCATTCCGGCTCGGTCATCGGTGCCGACGGTTTCGGCATCGCCCTTGAAGAGGGCAGGTGGCTGAAGATCCCGCAGATCGGTCGCGTGCTCATTGGCGACCATGTCGAGGTCGGTGCCAATACCACCATCGATCGCGGCGCATTGGATGACACTGTGATCGAAGAGGGCGTGAAACTCGATAACCAGATACAGATCGCGCACAACGTGCGCATCGGTGCGCATACCGCCATTGCCGGTTGCGTGGGGGTTGCGGGCAGCACCACCATCGGCAAATATTGCCGCATCGGCGGCAGCGCAGGCATCCTCGGTCATTTGCAGATCGCGGATAATGTCGAGATCGCATCCTTCACGCTGATCGGAAAATCCATCGCGGAAGCGGGAAGTTATGCCGGGATATATCCGTTCAGCAAGAACGATGAATGGCGCAACAATGCCGTTCATCTGCGCCATCTGGGCGATCTGGTAAAACGCGTCAAGGCATTGGAACAAGAGATCGAATCATTGAAGGGAGAGCAAGTATGAGTACCGCTATGGACATCCACGAGGTGTTGGAACATCTGCCGCACCGTTATCCGTTCCTTCTGATAGACCGCGTGCTCGAGGTAGTGCCGAACGAAAGTATCGTGGCGTTGAAGAACGTGTCCATGAACGAGCCGTTTTTTCCCGGCCATTATCCGCATCACCCGGTGATGCCAGGCGTGCTTGTGATCGAGGCCATGGCGCAGGCTGCCGCCATCCTGTCGTTCAAGACGATGGGGACGTTGCCGAGCGATGATTCGGTGTATTACTTCGTCGGCATCGACAATGCGCGCTTCAAGCGTCCGGTCGGCCCCGGTGACCAACTCATCCTCAAGGTGTCTATCGGCATGAACCGGCGCGGCATGTGGAAGTTCAACGGCAAGGCCGAAGTGGACGGGCAGGTTGCGGCGGAGGCTGAATTGATCTGCACGTTGCGGACAAAGTAATGAGCAGCCTGCTTCATCCAACCGCGATCATTCACCCGAATGCCAAGTTGGCCGAAGATGTCTCGGTCGGGCCTTACTCTATCATCGGCGAACATGTAGAGATCGGCGCGGGAACGATCGTCGGTCCACATGTGGTCATCGATGGGCATACCTGCATCGGCAAGAACAACCGCTTCTTTCAGTTCAGCTCCATCGGCGAGATCCCGCAAGACAAGAAATACAAGGGCGAACCGACCAAACTCGTCATCGGGGATAACAACACCATCCGCGAAAATTGCACTTTCAACCTCGGCACGGTACAGGACGGCGGTGTCACCTCCATCGGCAATGACAACTGGATCATGGCCTATGTGCATGTGGCTCACGACTGCCATATCGGCAATCACAACGTCATTGCCAATGCGGTGCAGTTCGCGGGGCATGTGACCGTCGGCGAACATACCCTGATCGGCGGCATGAGTGGTATCCACCAATTCGTACGTATCGGCGACTTCGCCATGATCGGTTTCCAGACCCGTTTGTCGCAAGACCTTCCACCCTTCGTGACGGCAGTGGGCAACCCGGCCGAAGCGAAAGGCCCGCATCAGGAAGGGCCGCGCCGCGCAGGCTATTCGGCAGCTCGTCTCGACATGATCAAACTGATGTACCGTACCCTCTATCGTGCGGGTAGCAGCTTTGAAACGGCGAAAAATGAGATTGAAGCATTGCGTGGTCAGGCGGCAGATGCCGATCAGGATATTGAAAACATGTTGAACTTCCTGAGTCACGCCAGTCGTGGCATCGTGCGCTGAGTGCGCAGATCGAATCCATCATGAATCAGTCAGTGAAAACCATCGCCATTGTTGCCGGGGAAGCTTCGGGAGACCTGCTCGGCAGTCTGCTGATGGACGCGATCAAACAAGTTGCACCGAACGTGCGATTTATCGGTATCGGCGGCCCCAAGATGCAAGGCGAGGGCATGGATGTCCTGTTCCCTCTGGAAAAACTGGCGGTGAACGGCTACCTCGAGGTTCTGCGGCATTACCGCGAACTTCTCGGCATCCGCCGCAATCTGCGCGAACGGTTCATTGCCGAGCCGCCCGATCTGTTCATCGGTATCGATGCGCCGGATTTCAATCTCGACCTCGAACTCGCGCTCAAGCAACACGGTATTCCGACCGTGCATTACGTCAGCCCTTCCATCTGGGCCTGGCGCGGCGAACGTATCTACAAGATCAAACAGGCTGTGTCGCATATCCTTGCGTTGTTCCCGTTCGAAGCGCCGCTGTATCAGCAGGCTGGTGTTCCGGTCACCTATGTCGGTCACCCGCTGGCGGATATGTTGCCGGAATTCCCAAAGCGTGCGGAGATGCGTGAACAGATGCGTATTCTGCCCCGGAACGCCAAGGTGTTCGCCCTCCTGCCCGGCAGCCGCCAGAGCGAAGTGCGCCGTCTGGCCAAGACCTACATCGAGACCGCCAAGCTCATCTTGCAGAAGTTGCCCGAGGCACAGTTCCTGGTACCACTCGCCAGCCGCGAGACGCGCACCATCTTTGAGAACGAGGTATGGAAGCAGGAAGCGCAGCAATTGCCGATCACCCTGCTGTTCGGCCACGCGCATGATGCCATGATCGCGGCCGACGGCGTGCTGGTCGCCTCCGGCACCGCCACGTTGGAAGCTGCGCTGCTCAAGTGCCCCATGGTCATCACCTACAAGATGTCGCCCCTGAGTTACTGGATCGCCAAGCGCAAGCAATACCTGCCTTATGTTGGTCTGCCGAACGTCCTCGCCGGAAGATTCGTGGTGCCGGAGATTTTGCAGGACGATGCCACACCGGAAAATCTGGCGCAGGCTTTGCTCAATCTGGTGAATAACAAAAATGCCGTGGCGGAATTGGAGCAGACATTCAGCTCCATGCACCAGAGTTTGCGCCAGGACGCCGCACAGAAAGCGGCTGCCGCCATCCTGCCCTATCTGGCATGAGAGACATCCTGCTCATCTGCGGCGTGGATGAAGCAGGGCGCGGCCCGTTGGCGGGGCCGGTAAGCGCTGCTGCTGTCATCCTCGATCCATCCCGCCCAATCGAAGGGCTGGCCGATTCAAAGAAACTTACCGAAAAACAACGCGATCAGCTCGCACCCATCATCCGTGAACGCGCGCTGGCATGGGCGGTCGCTTATGCCGGGGTTGACGAGATCGACCAACTCAATATCCTGCAAGCGACGCTTTTGGCCATGAAACGCGCCGTGCAGTCGCTGCATATACAGCCGCAGCAGGTATTGGTGGACGGATTGTATTGCCCGCAGACAGGCATTCCCAGCCAGGCCATCGTCAAGGGTGACAGCAAGGTCGCGGCCATCTCCGCTGCCTCTATCCTGGCCAAGACCGCGCGCGACGAACTCATGTACAAGTTGCATGCACAATATCCGCAATATGGTTTCGACGGACACAAGGGTTACCCGACTGCCGCGCATCTTGCCTCCTTGCGCGAATTCGGTGTATCCGATGTCCATCGCCGCAGTTTCAGACCGGTGCGCGAACTCCTGCTTTCTTGATTCATCAGGGTGAAGCAGGGCGATTTTCGGTTATCCTTTTAGTCACAGTCTACCAACGGGCAGTAACCCATGATTTTTTTTAAGGTCGTCCATCTGCTCTCAGTCGTCATATGGGTCGGAGGCATGTTCTTTGCCTATATGGTGCTGCGTCCGGCAGGCGTCGAGGTTTTGCAACCGCCGGAACGCCTGCGACTGTGGGGCAACGTGTTCCGGCGCTTCTTCAACTGGGTGTGGGGTGCAGTCGGCCTCATATTTGCCAGCGGCCTTTACATGATCTATCTGTACGGAGGCATGGCGCATGCGCCCCATCACGTGCATGTCATGCTGCTACTGGGGCTGGTGATGGCGGGAATCTATACCTACATCTTCTTCAATTGCTACGTGCCATTCAACCTGCACGTGGCCAAGGAGCGCTGGAAGGAAGCAGGCGTGATATTGGGTAAGATACGCAGGCTGGTCGGCCTGAACCTCACTCTTGGATCACTCACGATCACTGTTGCAGTGGTTGGTGCTGCCTTGATTTGAGCGAAACTTTGGGTGTAACGGAAGGCGTTATGCACGAAAGGAGCAACAGCAGATGAACAGGAAACGGATTATCAGTATCGCGATCTTCACATTGCTCGGTTTGGCCGCCGGTTATACCTTCTTCGGTAAATGGGGCGGCGAATACGTCAGGTTGCAGACCATATTCTCATTCGGAGGGAACGCATTTCAGACCGCTTTCCGATCCATCTCCGGCATCGATGAGATGCGCACCAAGATATTGATCTGCGGCGCGATCGGCGCCCTGGTGGGGCTGCTGTTTCCTTTCAAGCTGAAGAGGTAACATCGCGCGTCATTCGCCCAATTGCATCTTGCGCACATAGTGGCAGGTATAACCGTGCGGATGCTTGACCAGATATTTCTGGTGATACTCCTCGGCGCTCCAGAAATCCTTGAACGGCACGATTTCAGTGACCACTTTGGCTTTCCAGTCGCCTGATGCATCCACGGTCTTGATGACTTCCTCCGCGGCGCGTTTCTGCTCATCATCCAAATAAAAGATCGCCGAACGATACTGCGAACCGACATCGTTTCCCTGCTGGTTGCGCGTGGTGGGGTTGTGCATGCGGAAGAACTCGAACAACAGATGGCGGTAGGTGAGGCGCTTGGGGTCGAACACGATCTTCAGCGATTCGGCGTGGCCGCTGCGGCCCGCCTTTACGATTTCATACGTGGCATTTGGTATATGGCCGCCGGTGTAGCCGACTTCGGTATCCACCACCCCGGAAATCTGGCGCACCAGATCTTCCATGCCCCAGAAGCAGCCGCCAGAGAGGTACGCAGTTTGGTTGATGTCGGGCATGGCGGCTCCTTTAGGTTCGGCTTGGGCGTTGGCGATGAAAAGCGCCAGCAGGATGAGCAGGATGGATCGGATCATTCTATCTGCAATGAGCTCGGTGCCATAGCAAAGCCACGCCTCCCGGTAGGGTCAGGCCCTGGTCACAAGGGCTTCAGTTAGTTTTGCCGAAACGAATTCGGCCCTTGCTGAGGAATTGTTTACCTGACTGTTCTGCGCACACCACTCGAGGAACTCTTCAGGGATGATCTGGCATTCGATTGCGCGTACACCGGAACGCTGGAACTCGCGGCGCGCCTTGACCGCCGTCGCTTCCCACTTGGTAAACGAATCCTCGAAGCATTCCGGGTCGGTTGCCGTGGCTTTCACTTGTGCCCAGGTTTCGGGGGTATACCAGGTGACAGCCACGATTAGAGACTGGCTGCGGTTCTTTGCTTTCAGGCGTTGCTGAAGGGAAGGTTTTTTCATGTTGGCAAGTGTGTTCTGGAATACGGCGAAATGTCCGTTGCCCTTCGATAGACTCAGGAGAGCGTTATTGCCCTGGAAGATGCAAAAGAAAGGATCAGCCGCTCATACTTCACTGCGTTGACAGCCTCGCGTTTGACATCCTTTTCACGTTCAGCGGCTCTCTTGTGACTACGGCTGCTCGCGTTGCGAACTTAACTTGATAGCGCAAAGTTAGCCTGCGCCGCAAGAGAACCACCGCAATTAACGCCGTTCCCTTTTCATTGCATTGGCGGCTTCGCGCTTCGAATCCTTTTCGCGTTCAGTGGCTCTCTTGTCATGCTCTTTCTTGCCTTTCGCAAGGCCGATTTCCAGCTTGATGTGGCTGCCCTTGTAGTGCATGTCCAGCGGCATGATGGTGTAGCCAGCGATTTGTACTTTGCCAATGAGTTTGTCGATCTGGTGCTTGTGCAGCAACAGTTTGCGGGTGCGGACCGGATCGGGGTGGATATGGGTGGAGGCGTTGAGCAACGGGCTGATGTGAGAGCCGAACAGGTACAGTGCCCCGTCCTTGATGGTGACGTAGGCTTCTTTGAGTTGAGCCCTTCCGGCGCGGATGGCTTTGACTTCCCAGCCTTCCAGCATGATGCCTGCTTCATGCTTTTCTTCGATGAAGTACTCGTGAAACGCTTTTTTATTCTGGATGATGCTCATTTGGGTGAGTTTTGCGGTTGGTTGCGATATTCTACCAGCCTTTGATTTGGCGGCTTTGTAAAGCAATGGCTCTGGTAGAGAAAATGGTGCTGGTTCCGCACACGGCGGAGCAGATGTTCAAGCTGGTGGACAGGGTGGAAGAGTACCCGCAGTTCCTGCCCTGGTGTGGCGGAGGCACGGTCAACGAGATGCAGGGCACGACCATGCATGCCACGCTGCACATCGATTACCACCATATCAAGCAGCATTTCAGCACCGAGAACCGTCGTGATCCGCCGCACCAGATCGACATGAACCTGAAGGATGGCCCGTTCCGGCATCTGGACGGAAGTTGGCGATTCATCCCCTTGAGCGACGAAGCCTGTAAAATAGAATTTCGCCTGCATTACGAGTTTTCCAGCAGGTTGCTGGAAAAACTGGTGGGGCCGGTGTTTCACCATATTGCGGATAGTTTTGTGGATGCCTTCATCCAGCGTGCAGACAAGGTCTATGTGAACAAATGAGTGACGTGAAAATCAAAATCGAATTGGTGTATGCCTTGCCTGCCGAGCAGTTCCTGCTCCAGTCTGAAGTGCCTGCCGGAACGACCATCGCCGAAGCGGTCAGGATTTCAGGCCTTCTGGATAAACATCCAGAGATCGATCTGGAAAAGGGCAAGTTCGGCATCTTCGGCAAGTTGAGCAAGACCGATACCGTGTTGCGCGAGAAGGATCGCGTTGAGATCTATCGCCCGCTGATCGCCGACCCGAAGGAAGTGCGCCGCAAGCGTGCCGAAGAAGGCAAGGTCATGAAGAAGGGCGGCGGCGACCTCTGATGCTGAACTACGATCTGCATTGCCATTCCCGTTATTCCGACGGAACACTGTCACCTGCAGAGTTGGTGGCGCGTGCGGCCGGACGCGAAGTGAAGGTGCTGGCACTGACCGACCATGACGACGTGGCGGGGCTGGCTGAAGCCGCACAAGCGGCGGCGGAGCATGGCATCGAATTCATCAACGGTGTGGAGATATCCGTCACGTGGCGCAAGCATACGGTGCACATCGTCGGGCTGCACATTGATCCGCAATATCCCGCTCTGGCCGAAGGCCTGCGCACCATACGCAGCGGACGCAGGCATCGTGCCGAACTGATGGCAGAGTCGTTGGCACGCTGCGGCATAGGCGGCGTTATGGAAGGTGCATTACGCTTTGCCTCCAACCCGGACATGATCGGGCGTACGCATTTCGCGCGCTATATGGTCGAGGCTGGACACTGCAAGGATGTGCGCAGCGTGTTCAACCGCTATCTGGTGAATGGCAAACCCGGTTACGTGCAGCATGAATGGGCGAACTTGCAGGATGCGATCGCATGGATACGCGGTGCGGGAGGCATCGCCGTGCTGGCGCATCCGGGGCGCTATACCGCCGGACGTAAACCGATGGGCAAGACCACGCTGGTCGAACTGCTCAAAGAGTTCGTTGCAGCGGGCGGGCAGGGCATCGAAGTGGTGAGCGGCAGCCACACGCCGCCGCAGTACGCCGAGTTTGCGCGCTACGCCCGGGAATACGATCTGCTGTGTTCTTGCGGTTCTGATTTCCACGGGCCAGAAGAGAGTTACCGCGACCTTGGCCGCTTGCCGGACTTCCCGCTGGAATGCCGTCCAGTGTGGGAAGCATGGAAGTCAGATTTTGATGCCGTTCGCCCTGAGCCTGTCGAAGGACTTGGAGTTAACGAGAATGTGGTTCGACAGGTTCACCTCGAACGGTCTTTTGAATCAGGAAAAGAAAAATAACTGATGGCGCAATTCTTTACAATTCACCCCGATAACCCGCAACCGCGCCTGATCAAACAGGCGGCGGAGATGCTGCGCGACGGTGCGGTGATCGTCTATCCCACCGACTCCGGTTATGCGCTCGGTTGCCATCTGGATGACAAGGATGCGGTGACGCGCATTCGCCTGATACGCGGGCTGGACGAGAAACATCTGATGACGCTGATGTGCCGCGATCTGTCGGAGCTGTCGAAATATGCGCGTGTGGACAATGCACAGTTCAGGTTGTTGAAGAACAACACGCCGGGCAGCTACACCTTCATACTGGACGCGACCAAGGAAGTGCCGCGCCGTTTGCAGCACCCGAAGCGGAGTACCGTGGGGCTGCGCATCCCGGACCATCTTATCGCGCTGGCCTTGCTGGAGGAATTGGGCGAACCGTTGCTCAGCTCCACGCTGATCTTGCCGGAGGCCGATGAACCCCTGACCGATATAGGGGTGATACGCGAACGTCTGGAACGTCTTGTGGAATTGGTTATCGAAGGCGGATCAGTAGGAATGGAGCCGACCACGGTGATCGATCTGACAGAAGCTGCGCCGATCCTGTTACGGCGCGGAAAAGGGCCGGTCGCACATTTGGGAATAGAGGAATAATGAACATTGATGCACTGATACAAAACATCGCCCTCGGTGCCATACCCGTGCTGTTTGCCATTACCCTGCACGAAGCGGCACACGGCTACGTGGCACGCCATTTTGGCGATATGACTGCATACGCGCAGGGACGCATTTCGCTCAATCCCCTGCGTCATATCGATCCCATCGGCACGATCCTGCTGCCGCTTCTGATGTTGTTCACGGGTACGGGCATCCTGTTCGGTTGGGCCAAGCCGGTTCCGGTCAATTTCTCGGCACTACGGCACCCCAAAAAGGACATGTTGTGGGTAGCTCTGGCCGGCCCTGCAGCCAACCTGTTCATGGCGCTGTTCTGGGGAGCAATGTACAAAGTGGGGTATATGTTTCCCGGCAGCTATTTTGCCGAGCCGCTGCTTGGTATGGCGGATTTCGGAGTTACAATCAACGCTGTTTTGATGGTATTGAATCTGTTACCGTTGCCGCCGCTGGACGGTGGGCGTATTGCAATCAGTCTGTTACCGCACCGGCAGGCATACCAGCTGGCCAAAGTGGAGCCGTATGGCATCATTATCCTGATCTTGCTGGCGGTGGTGCCGGTTGGTGGCCAACCGGTTTTGAGTTGGGTACTCTCACCGTTGGTGGGCGCGGTGATCCGATTGATTCAAACGATTTTTTAACTAAAAGCTGGACTATGTTTGCTGATCGAGTTTTATCCGGAATGCGCCCCACGGGCAGTCTGCACTTGGGGCATTACCACGGTGTGTTGAAGAATTGGGTGGAGATGCAGCACCAGTACGAGTGCCTGTTCTTCGTGGCCGACTGGCACGCGCTGACCACACACTACGACACGCCGCAAGTCATCGAGCAGAACGTGTGGGACATGGTCATCGACTGGCTGGCGGCGGGTGTCGATCCGTCGCAGGCAACGCTATTCATCCAGTCGCGCGTGCCGGAACATGCCGAGTTGCACCTTCTGCTCTCTATGATCACACCGCTGGGCTGGCTGGAACGCGTCCCGACCTACAAGGATCAGCAGGAAAAACTTTCCGAGAAAGATCTGTCCACCTACGGTTTTCTCGGTTATCCCTTGTTGCAAAGCGCCGACATCCTCATCTACCGTGCCACGCAAGTTCCGGTAGGAGAAGATCAGGTGCCGCACATCGAGTTCACGCGCGAGATCGCGCGCCGCTTCAATCACATCTATGGCAAAGAGATCGGCTTCGAGGAAAAGGCCGAAGCGGCGATCAAGAAACTCGGTGGTAAAAAGGCCAAGCTCTATACGGAGTTGCGCACACGCTTTCAGGAGCAGGGTGACAGCGAAGCGCTGGAATCTGCCAAGTCGCTGCTGGATGAGCAGCAGAGCCTGAGTCTGGGTGACCGCGAGCGTTTGTTCGGTTACCTCGAGGGCGGCGGCAAGATGATCCTGTCCGAGCCGCGCGCCATGCTGACCGCTGCTTCGAAGATGCCTGGGTTGGACGGGCAGAAGATGTCCAAGTCTTATAACAACACCATTTCATTGCGCGAGGATGAGACTGAGGTCGGCAAGAAGATCAAGACTATGCCCACCGATCCGGCGCGTATCCGCCGCACCGATGCGGGTGATCCAGATAAATGCCCGGTATGGCAGTTGCATCAGATATATTCAAACGAAGATACGAAGCAATGGGTGCAGAAAGGTTGCCGCAGTGCTGGCATCGGCTGCATCGAATGCAAACAGCCGGTCATCTCGGGGGTGCTGGAAGAACAGAAACCGATGCGCGAACGTGCGCAACTCTATCTGGACGACCCGAGCCTGGTGCGCAATATCATCGCCGACGGCTGCGAGAAGGCGCGCAAGTTGGCCACCGAAACCATGCGTGATGTGCGCGATTCGATGGGGCTGGGATACAGCTGATGAGCGAAGCAGAGATACAACTCCAGACACAAGCCGCCAACCCGGTGGCACACGTGCACGGCGAACCGATGATGGAGATGCCGCTGGATCTTTACATCCCGCCGGATGCTCTGGAAGTGGTGCTGGAATCCTTCCAGGGGCCGCTCGATCTGTTGTTGTATCTGATCCGCAAGCACAACCTCGACGTGCTCGATATCCCGATGGCGTCGCTGACCAAACAGTACATGGTATACATCGAGGCGATGCAGCAGCATCGCCTGGAGCTGGCTGCCGAGTATCTGCTGATGGCGGCTGTGCTGATCGAGATCAAGTCGCGCATGTTGCTGCCGCGTCCGCCCAAGGCGAACGCAGAAGAGAGCGGAGAAGATCCTCGTGCCGAACTGATGCGCCGCCTGCTCGAATACGAGCAGATGAAATTGGCTGCGCAACGGATCAACGTGGTGCCGCAGGCGGGGCGCGACTTCGAGCTGGTGCAGGTGTTGATCGAGCGCACCGTGCTCGAACGCCTGCCAAATGTCAGCGTGGAAGACCTGCGCCATGCCTGGCTGGCATTGCTTACCCGTGCCAAGGTCAATGCTCATCACCGAGTGCGTCGCGACGAACTGTCGGTGCGCGAACAGATGACCAAAGTGCTGCGTCTGTTGCGCAATACGGATTTTGTGGCGTTCGACAGTCTGTTCGATCTTGAGGCCGGCATTCCGATGCTGGTCGTCACTTTTATCGCTATTCTTGAACTTGCCAAGGAAAATCTGGTAGAGATCACACAAACTGAAACTTTGGGGAATATCTATGTCCGAACCAGTCGAGCCATCACTGCCGAGTGAACCAAATTCGACCGTTTGCCCCGAGTTCGCCGAAGGAACGGACGTTCATGCCGCTTCGACAAGCTCAGGACAGGCTTCGACAGACTCGGCACGAACGGATGTTTTAGAAATCGAGCATGCAGTGGATGTCGTGCAACTCACCCGCATCCTCGAAGCTGCGCTGCTGACCACGCAGGAGCCTTTGTCCATCCCCGAGTTGAAGCGTCTGAGCGAGATTCCGCTGGAGACGAGATTTCTGGAAGAGGTGTTGCTGCAACTGGCCGACAAATACGCCGACAGCGGCATCGAGCTGAACCGTGTCGCCAGCGGCTGGCGCTTCCGTGCGCGACCCGAGATGCAGGTGCATCTGGACAAGCTCGATCCGCAAAAACCGCCGCGTTATTCCCGCGCCGTGCTGGAAACGCTGGCCATCATAGCTTACCGCCAGCCGGTCACTCGCGGTGACATCGAGGAGATACGCGGTGTGGCGGTATCTTCGCAAGTATTGAAAACGCTGGAGGCGCGCGGCTGGGTCGAGAGCATCGGCACGCGCGATACTCCAGGGAAGCCTGCACTGTATGCCACTACACCGCAATTCATGGATGACCTCAATCTGCGTTCCTTGCAGGAGCTGCCGGCGCTGGAAGAGATGGGTACCCTGCTCGAAGCCGGTATCGCGGATGAACCGGGGAAAGCCGAACCCGAAGTGATCGGATTCGGTTCGGCTGAATCGGAAGCCAGCGCCTCCTGATGTCTGCGTTCAAGCGCATCTCTTCGCGCGACAATCCGTTCTACAAGTCGTTGCACCGGATTTCATCTTCTGCACGTGAGCGTCGCGAAGCCGGGCAAACGCTGCTCGATGGTGCGCATCTGTTGCGTGCTTTTCTCGATGCCGGTGGCAAACCCGATCATCTGCTGTTCAACGAGCCGGCCTTGCAGGATACCGAGATCGCTGCGTTGCTTGATGCCTGCACCGGGGTGCCACAGACACAACTCGACGATGCACTGTTCGCGCAACTTTCCGAACTCAGGACGCCGAACGGATTGCTGGCGTTGATCGATATTCCGACCGCTAGTGTCGAAGCGTTGCAGAGCCAGTTCGCCCTGTTGCTGGAAAACATACAGGATCCGGGCAATCTTGGTTCCATTCTGCGTTCGGCGGCGGCGGCTGGTTGCGATGCGGTGTTCCTGTCGCAAGGCTGTGCCGATGCGTGGTCACCCAAGGTGCTGCGCTCCGGGATGGGTGGTCATTTCGCACTGAGTATCACCGAGTCTGCCGATCTGCTGAAAGTCGCCGCCGATTTCAGCGGAAAAATCCTGGCTGCATCATTGCAAGCCGACACAACCCTGTTCGACTGCAATCTGTGCGGCAAACTTGCGTTCGCCATCGGCAATGAAGGGGCGGGATTGTCGTCGGCGTTGCTGGATGCGGCACAGCAGCATTTCATCATTCCCATGCCGGGCAAGGTCGAATCGCTGAATGCGGCCGCAGCGACCGCGGTCTGTCTGTTCGAAGCAGTGCGACAGAGACGTTAGGGCGGCTCATTGACCATGATAGGGTCGCGGTCAATATTAGCCTGGCCTTAATCGCCCAACCATTCATCTTGTACCTGAATCCTGTTAGAGTCATCGAAAATAATGAAAACATGCATGCGAAGGGTGGAGAGATGAACGGAACATCAGAGCAAGTCGAAAAGATACTGGGTAGCATCTCGATTCCGCCGTGTCCGGCGGTGTTATTGTCCATCATGCAAGAAGTTAAAAAAGATGAGCCGGACGCTAATTCGATAGTCAATCTGGTGAGCAACGATGCAGCGCTTTCTGCCTCTGTTCTGAAGCTGGTCAATTCCTCAGCATTCAGGCGCGACGGCAGTATCGGTTCGATCAGACAAGCCGTTTCCGTGCTTGGTTTCAGAAAGGTCCTGTTGGCGGTGAATGCTTTGTTCCTGCGTAATAGCGTAGCCGCAGTGCCGCCGCGAACCAAGTCACAACTCGAGAAGTTCTGGGATAAATCGGGCTGCACCGCTGAAGCGGCCATGACACTGGCGTCGATGCTACCCGGCATCTCCAGCGAGGATGCCTTTACCATCGGTTTGTTCCATGACAGTGGTATTCCGGTTTTGATGCAGCGCTTTCCGGATCACCCGTTCCAGGATGACGAATACGGAACGGATTGGGACGCGATCCACAAGCTTGAAGACGAAAGGTTGGGAACCAACCATGCGGTGGTCGGGAATATGTTCGCCCGCAATTGGGGTTTGCCTGCGCATATCTGTCAGACCATTCTTCACCATCACGATGCGACCATCTTTCTCGGTGACCAGATATCTTCCGAAGTGCAGAACTTTACGGCTGTGCTGATATTGGCAGAGCATCTGGTCGGCATCTTCATGACTCACGAAGACGAAGCCAACATGGGGCGCCTGCCGTTCCATACTCGTGCCATGCGTCATCTGGGGCTGGAATATGACGAGTTCAACGATATGGCGCTGGATGTTCTGGGTGAGTTGAGGCTGAGCAGAAGCTAGGTGTGTCTTTAAACGGACGGCTGCTGGGCCGCCGGATAGTCAGTGATCCATTCTCGAGCCTTGCTGGAAGCTCGTTCAAGGTTGGCTGCCGCCTCATCGCTTAAGCTCGCTCCCAACTCGAATCCATAACCGCGTATGCGCAGCAGAAAGCTCTTTGGTGCATCATTCCCGTACACATGACGGTAGGTGTGCAACAGCGCGTATGGCGACATGGCGTGGCTGGTATAGCTGTTGTCCTGCGCGGAAGTAATCACGGAGAATTGGAACGGCGCAATGCAGGACACATCGGCATCGACGAATAGTACCGCACTGCGCCCGATCAAATCGGTGATGTGCTCCACCTGCAGTTGAAAATCTTCAATGAATTCGACGGAATCGAATCGGCTGCCTTGAAGTCGCCGTACCAGCAAGGGACCCAGAGCGTCATCTCCTCGAGATTCATTGCCGATGGCGAAGACGAGCAGGGGTGCGACCATCAGAGACCGGAACAGAACGAACCGTCGGATGAACGCGCCAGCAGATCGACCCGTGCGCCATGAACATCCAGCATTTCCACTTCCAGCGGCATCTTCCCCAGTGCATGGGTGGCGCAGGAAAGGCAGGGGTCGAAGGCGCGGATGGCGACTTCGATATGGTTGAGCAAGCCTTCGGTGAGTTTGCGCCCGTCGATGTACTGCCGCGCCACCTGGCGAATCGCTTCGTTCATCGCCTGATTGTTGTGCGTGGTGGAGACGATCAGGTTGCAGCGCACGATCTGGTCGTTGTCATCCACCTTGTAGTGATGGATCAGCGTACCGCGCGGCGCTTCGATCACGCCCACGCCGCGCTCCTGCCGTTCGCCCTTGCTGACCAGCTCGTTGCCTTGCAGGTCGGGATCATGCAACAGGTCGCGGATGATCTCCGCAGCATGCAGCATCTCTATCATGCGCGCCCAGTGGAAACCCAGCGTCGCGCCTGTGGCCGAACCGCCGTTGAAAGCGACGAATTCCTTGCGTGCCTGTTCGGCCAGCGGCGAGGGGATGAAATCGCTCTGTGCCACACGACTCAGCGGACCGACGCGATACCAGCCGGTCTCAGGGCCCAGACTGCGCAGGAAGGGGAACTTCATGTACGACCATGGCTTTACGTCCTCGAAGATCACATCCCAGTAGTGCCCATAGTCGTAGTGGTCGAACAGCGCCTTGCCATCCATGTCGCGCGCGCGCAAGCCGCCGTGATACAGATCCAGTGCACCGTCGGCACGCACCATATTGAGCGTGTGCGTCTTGAAGGTTCCGAAGTTGTTATAAAGGTCGAGGTTCTTTTCGAACAACTGCCGTGCGATGCCGACGGACTCGCGGCTCCAGGTCACGATCTGTTCGATGTCCTTGAGCAGGTAGTCGCGCTCTTCAATACTGACGTTCTTGTTCACCCCGCCCGGTATCGAGCCCGTGCCATGGATGCGCTTGCCCGCCGTGACGCGGATCACTTCCTGCCCGTACTTGCGCAGCAGCACACCCTGCTTGGCGATCTCCGGGTATGCCGCGACCACGCCTACGATGTTCCGCTTGGCCACATCCGAGTCGAAGCCGAACAGCAGGTCGGGCGAGCATAGATGGAAAAAGTGCAAAGCGTGCGATTGCAGTATCTGGCCGTAATGCATCAGCCGTCGCACTTTTTCTGCGGTCGGCGTGAGCGTAGCGCCGACGATCATGTCCATCGCCTTGCTTGCCGCGAGATGGTGGCTCACCGGGCAGATGCCGCACAGGCGCTGCACCATCACCGGCGCTTCCCAATAGGGCCGTCCTTGAATGAATTTCTCGAAGCCACGGAATTCGACGATATGCAGCCGCACCTGATGTACGCGGTCATTCTCGTCCAGCAGCAACGTAACTTTGCCGTGACCTTCGACGCGCGATACCGGCTCGATGGCCACACGGCGCAGGTTCTCGGGGTGGGCCGCGGTTTCCAGATTGTTGTTTATATCAGTCATATTTGATCAAGCCTTGTCCCAGTTCCGGCGTCTTGCCCGCGATGAGGTCGGTGAGGAATTTCCAGATGGCATCGGCGGAGGGCGGGCAGCCGGGGATGAAGTAATCGATCTTCACCACTTCGTGCAGCGGATGCACCTTGTCCAGCGGCAAAGGCAGTTCGGGATCGTTGGGGATATGGCCGTGTGCCAATCCTGGTTCGGTGAGGTATACCTCGGTCAGGCAACTGCTCAGGTCGAGATGGTTGCGCTGTGCGGGCAGACCGCCGTTGATGGCGCAGGCACCGATGGCGATGAGAATCTTGCAGTTCTTGCGGAACTCATGCAGCACGTGCACGTTCTCCGCGTTGCAGATGCCGCCCTCGACGATGCCGATGTCGCAGGGGCCGCAGTGCTTGATGTCGGTGATAGGCGAACGGTCGAATTCGACGAGTTCAAGCAAGGCTAACAGACGCTCGTCGATGTCGAGTATGGACATATGGCAGCCGAAGCAGCCGGCGAGCGATGTGGTGGCTACGCGGAGTTTTTTCTTGTCACTCATGTTTCGCTTTCGCCGGGATGCGCGGTGCATCTTGAAGCGCCTGGGCACTGATCGGGCTCTTGTCGTAGCGACGCTCGCCGATGGGGGTGCTGAAACCGACACGTTTGGGCAGAATGACGCCCACCGGGCAGACCTGCATCGCCTTGTCGGAGAGGTCGATGTCGGTATCCTTGAGCAGGCCTGATTCCGCATTGACGATGAGATGTTTGGTGATTCCGCGTCCGGCAAAGGCGAACACGTTCTTGCCATCCACCTCGCTCGATGCATGCACGCATAGTTCGCACAGTATGCAGCGGTTGAAGTCGAGCAGGATATCCGGATGCGAGGCATCCAGCGGTCGATCCGGAAACAGTTGGCGAAAGCCTGTGGAATGCACTTCGAGGTCGTAACCCAAGGCCTGCAATACGCAGTTGCCGCTCTTTTCACACGACGGACAGAAATGGTTGCCCTCTGCGAACAACATCTGCACCAGCGTGCGACGCAGCACATTCAATTCTTCAATGTCGCTTTCCACGTTGAGACCCGCTTCGGCGGGCATGGTGCATGATGCGGCGGTTCGGCCATTGACCTTGACCGTGCACAGCTTGCAACTGCCGTGTGGCTTGAACTCCGGGTGATAGCACAAGTGTGGGATGTAATGCCCAGCAGTGAGTGCAGCCTGCATCACGGTCTGTCCCGGTTCGAAAGGAACGGCTGCGCCATCCAGTTGGAATGTGTCGCTCATTCTGACTCCTTCAGATGCGCGCCTGCATCGTTGCGTCCGGTCATTTGCCGTGCTCGCGCCAGCGATCCGTCAAGGTCGAAGGCCGGTTCAAAATCCAGCGATTTCAGTTTGCTTTCGTAGGCAGGCCGAAAATGCTTGAGGGTATGCAACACGGGATTGCAGGCGGTACGTCCCAGGCCGCAGTGCGAGGTGCTCTGCAATACATGGTCCAGATTCTCGATCTCGGTAAGGTCGTAACGTGTGCCGTGACCGGCGGCGATCTTGTCCATGGTATGTTTCAGAATCGAGGTGCCAACGCGGCAGGGGGTGCAAAAGCCGCAGCTCTCATGCGCGAAGAAGTGCACATAGTTGCGCGCCACCTCGAACATGTCGCGGCTGTCGTCGAATACCATGAACGCTCCCGCGGTAGGCAGGTCTTCGAAGCCCAGCTTGCGGTCGAATTCGCTTTCTCCGACACACACGCCGGAAGGACCGCTGATCTGCACTGCCGACACATTCACTGCGCCACAATCGTTGAGTATCTCGCGTACGGACACACCGAAAGGATATTCGTAGATGCCGGGTCGCTGGCAATCGCCGGATACCGAGATGAGTTTGCTGCCGGTAGATTTTGCAGTGCCGATAGTGCGGTATTTATCCGCTCCCATATGCAGTGCCATGACGGCCTGGCAGAATGTTTCAACGTTATCAAGGGCGGTGGGTTGTTGCAGGTAGCCATGCGTAACGGGGAAAGGAGGTCGGTTGCGCGGTACGCCGCGTTTGCCTTCCAGCGATTCGATCAATGCCGACTCCTCGCCGCAGATGTAAGCTCCAGCGCCTAAATGGATTTCGATGTCAAAATCGAATCCGGACTGGCCGAGGATGCTCTTTCCCAGAAGGTTGCGCTCGCGCCTGCCTTGTAAGACTGCTTGCAGGGGCTCCAGCATGTAGCGATATTCCCCGCGTAAATAGAGGAAACCGCTTGTTGCGCCGACAGCCAGGGCACACAGTGTCATGCCTTCGAACACAAGGTCTGGCTGGCGAGTGAGCAGAACACGATCCTTGAATGTGCCGGGTTCGCCTTCGTCGGCGTTGCATACCACGTAGTGATCCGAGCCCTTTGCCGCGCTACAGGCTTCCCATTTCAGCCCGGTGGGGAAACCCGCACCCCCTCGTCCGCGCAGGCCGGAAGCCTTGATCGTTTCTACGATGCCGGGCACGCCTGATGCCATTGCACTGCGCAGTACAGTGCCGGGAGTGAGGGCATTGTCCAGCAGCAGGCCAGTGCGGCGGATGTTGTCTTGTACATCGAAGAAGTCGCTCGGCCAGTCGGCGAGCGGTGTACGGTTGCGGATGAGTTGCACAATTTCCTGCACACGCTGGTGAGTCAGTCTGGTGATGGCACGGTTGTTGACAAGTAGCGCCGGTCCCTGATCGCACATCCCGGTGCAGGAAGTGGTGCCGATGCTGACCAGTCCGTCTTCGGAGACCTTGCCAGGTTGCAGCCACAACTGCTGGCACATCAACTCCATCAATGACTCGCTGCCCAGCATGCGGTCGGTGATGTTGTCGGAAAACAGCACGCGATATTCGCCCTGCGGCTTCAGGTGCAGGAAAGAGTAGAACGAGGCCACGCTTTCGATGCGCGCGCGCGGTATAGATAGACTTGCGGCCAAGCCGGAAACGGCTTGTTGCGGAATATGGCCGAAGTGCTCTTGAACTTCACGCAGCAACTGCAACAGGCGGGATGCTTCGCCTCCATGCTGCTTGACCAACTGATCCAGCCATTTCTGCGCGGAAACATCAAATCGAATTTCTTTGTCTGGTAGCATAGCGTCGTCTTGCATTCTTCACCGGAACGAACATTGATAGTGTAACCACACTCCTGCAAGAAGCAATGTGAATCCTTTAAGAAAGTTTTATCACAGAAAAGCTACTTAACTGAACCAGCATGCACATTCTGTCCCGACTGATTGCAATGTCAAGATTCTTCGTCCTTATCCTCGGGTTTACTTTGGGCGCGCCCGTATGTCAGGCAGAGTCATTCGGCCCTTTCCGGGTTGTGGAATCGGGTTCTGCCAGTGATCTGTGGGTGAATGCTGGTTTCTACTCGTATCACTTCCAAGAGGACAAAGGACTTAATAATAGTAACCCCGGTTGGGGGGTGGAGTATCGTCACTCGAATACGGGTTCGGCCATGGCGGGAGTCTTTTTTAACAGCGAAAGGAAGACCTCACATTACGCCGGTTGGTATTGGCAACCGCTGGCGTTGGGCCAAGTGAAATTCGGGGCGGTGCTGGGCGTACTCGACGGCTATCCGAGAATGCGGAATGGCAGTTGGTTCCTGGCTATCATTCCCGCCGCCAGCATCGAGTATGAGCGGATCGGGATTAATGTTGTACTTGTTCCGACCTATAAGGATCGCCTCTATGGAGCGCTGTCTTTTCAGTTGAAGCTGAAAGTGGATTGATCGGTCATATTGAAACAAAAAGGACACCACAAGGGTGTCCTATTTATTTGGCGGAGAGGGCGGGATTCGAACCAGCGTAATAGCGCGCCGATATTGGCTTGGCGAGGCATGCCGCCTAATTCGTGCCGTCACATGTATTTTCATCATTAACTATTGAGAACATGGCCACGGCCTTCTGGCCAGAATCAGCATCCTTGGCTTCGATCCATCTGCCATAGTTTCGGAAAATCATAGTGACATCGCTGTGGCCCATTTGTTGGGGGTTCCCAAGTTGGTTCCTGTGGGGAATGTTTCTGGTTCTGAAAAAATGATACGCTTTTGTACAACGGATGAGCTATGCGCGACACCAGCAATAAAGTGGAGATAATGTTGAAAACAAAATTTGCAATTTTGTACTACGTTCTTATAAGTATCTTTTTACTAGTTCTGGCTGTGTATATTCCATTTCAACAAGCTGAAAAAGCGAGTGTTGTTTACATGAATAGTCGCCTTGCCGAATTAAAGGAAATTAAGAAGCCGTCTAACTTGAACATGAGTGGTCTAGAAGTGAATAAAATATTGGACGCTGGCGTCTTAGTGGAGAAAGATGAATACAAAT
>Ga0265324_10000206_pt1 | contig 45011 bp, 61 predicted proteins | sample 41419metaG_FD_198634 | JGI IMG/M metagenome (GOLD analysis project Ga0265324, IMG submission 198634) | Rhizosphere microbial communities from Carex aquatilis grown in University of Washington, Seatle, WA, United States - 4-14-19 metaG | ecosystem: Host-associated > Plants > Roots > Rhizosphere...
GCGGTGAGATCACGCTCCTCGGACTGGACGTGGCGGACTACACCGACTTCCTCGTGTTCCTCAAGGAGCGCGAAGAGAACGGCGAGGACGCGCTGTTCCGGCGCGAGGCGACGTTCCGCACGCCCGCCCAGATGGCGGCGTTCGAGCGCGACCTCTACCAGGAGTGGCGTGACATGAAGGATGTCGCGTCGCATCCCGAGCGGGCGTACCCGAACCCGACCTCCATGAACTGCCAGTCGTGCGGCGTGCGATCCATCTGCACGACGATGCAAGACGACGGCGACGTGGCCGCGATCATCAGAGCGGGCTTTGTAATTGCGGACCCTAGACGGTGAACTACGTTGATCCAAGACGCTGAAGAGCGTGTATGATTGGCACCCACAGAGAGGAGACCAATGACAAGAGACGAACTCGTGAAGCTCATCACAGACGCGCTGGACGCGGCTAGGCAAGACAGCCCCGACTTGGTCTATGGCCAGTTCGAGGAAGATGACAAGCAAGTCGTCGGCGTAACCGCGCCCGACGGCAGCGAGTTCTTCATTGAGGTTCAGGACGCGTGACCTCCGAGAATATCGGCAAGGCAATCGGGACAGCGTTGGCGGTCCTTCTGCTTCTAGCAGTCGTGGCGATCGTCGTGATCTTGGTGGCCGGCGCCATTGACTCGCTCAGATCGGCGTTCAGAGTATGAGCCCCGCCGACACCTCTGGCCTCGCGGTCCGTCGCAAGATCGAGCCGCACAGGCCCGACGAGATGGCGTTCGCGAAGGTCCTCATCCACAGCCCCGCGGGCCACGGGAAGACGCGGCTGCTCGCGACAGCGAACGACGATCCGCGCACCTTCCCGATGGCGTTCCTCAACTTCGAGGGCGGCACCGACTCGCTCATCGGCTTGGACATCGACGTGTTCGACATCAAGACCAAGTCCGACTACGATGATGTGTACCGCGAGCTCAAGAACCCGAAGTCGCCGTACAAGTCCGTCGGCGTCGACTCGATCACGGAGACTCAGATCTCGTTCCTGCTCGAGCTGCTCGAGAAGGACACCATCAACCGCGCCGACCCGGACCTGCTCGCTCAGCAGGACTGGGGACTCGTCCTCGTGCAGATGCGGCGCATCATCCGGCAGTTCGTGAAGACCCTGCCGATGCACGTGTTCATGACGGCCCTCTCGAAGGATGACGTGGTAGCGCGCGTTGGCTCCGTGAAGTCGCCGTCGATGCAGGGCCAGTTCGCGCACGAGCTGCCCGGCATCCCCAACGTCGTGGCGTACCTCGCGCTCGAGGACAACCCCGGCACCGGAGAAGTGGATCGCATCCTGCTCCTCCACGACTACCCCAAGTTCAGCGTGAAGGTGCGCGCGCCGGTCGGGCTCGTAGTCCCGTCCGAGATCTACAACCCGACCGTGACATCCCTCTTGGATGCGCTCGGCTACAAGTCGGAGTAAGGAGGCTCATGCAGATCCCTGTCAACTTGGGCGATGTCGCCCTGTTCGAGTCGATCCCCGTCGGCACGTACCTCGGGCAGATCGACAAGATGGTCTACCAGGAAGCCAAGGAGGCCGGCAAGTTCGCCTCGGTCCGCGTGACCTACGCGGTCATCGAGGACGGGCCCGAGCTCGGCCGCAAGCAGAGCGAGTTCCTCTCGTTCAGCCCGAAGGCGCTCTGGCGCATGAAGCGCTGGTTCGCCAAGTTCGGCCTCGCCGACCTCCCGACGTTCGACGTTGACGAGGCCACGCTCGACATCCTCGAGCCGGACCTGATCGGCATCCAGGTCATCTTCAAGCAGTCGATGGACGGCGAGCGGTCGCGCACGGAGCTCATCTCCGTCGATGACGACACCGTCGACACCGCTCCTGCGCCCGCTCCGAAGCTTGCTCCCAAGCCGGCTGCGAAGCCCGCGCCCCTCGCTCGCCGCGCTCCCGCTCCGGCTCCGATCGAGGCTGAAGCAGAGGAGGAAGAGCCAGCCGAGGAAGAGGCTGAAGAAGCACCAGCCCCGACTCCTGCTCCTCGGCGCGTCGCTGCTCCCGCGGCGGCAGTCGCCGCTCGCCCTGTTCCGCAGCGTCGGACGCTTCGCTAGCATTCCCCAGCGGGTCGCCGGAGGCACGACCGGCGACCCGCACCCCTTGATCCTGGAGGACCTACCTGATGCTCATCGCCCTGGTAACGGACGCCCCTCGCCCGGGCGCTCGAGTCACCCGCGAGTACACCCAGCGCGTGGTGAACGCCGTCGCCGCGATGACCGGACAGAACGTCATCACGGTCGAGGTACCCGCCGTCACGGAAGCCCAGCCAGGCGGGAAGCAGCCGCCCCTCGCGAAGCTCCGCGCTGCTCACAAAGACCTCCTCGAGCGCCTCACTGACCTCGCGCCAGACGCCGTCGTGTCTCTCGGGGGAGCGGCGCTCAACGCGCTGAACCCCGACAAGAAGTCGATCGTCCTGAAGAACGAGCACGGGCGCATGCGCTGGATCGACACGCACACGGACGACCACCACGGCCTGCTAATCCCGTGGGTCCCGACGGTCGCGGCGTTCCAGGTCGTGAAGTCGAGCGACCTGCACCGCGACTTCGCCGCTGTCATCTACAAGGCCGTCACTCAGCACGCGCCTCTGACAGAGACCGAGATCGAGGTCGTCATCCCGACCACTGCAGCCGAGTTCAGCGATGCGCTCCACGCGCTCGAGGCCGCGACCGTCGTCGGCGTAGACGTGGAGACAACGGGTCTCTCGGCGTGGCGCGACGGCCTCCTCGCGGCGGGCATAGGCGCGGTGAACGAGGACGGCTCGTACGGGTACGCCGTAGTCCTGACTCAGGAGATGCTCTCGCAGGACGAGGTGCAGGACATCCTGTGGGACGCCGTGTGGCGACGATCGCGCAGGTCCGTCGGCCACAACTTCAAGTTCGACATGCAGTTCATGCAGCCGCTGATCGACTGGGCGCCGCGCGAGGCCCTCCTCGGTGACACGATGCTCCTCGGCCACCTGATCGATGAACGGCCGACGCGTCCTACATCGCGCGCTCGAGGCAGCGGCCTGAAGGATCACGTGGCTCAGCGCTACGACCTGCAGTACGGCTTCTCGTTTGACGAGCAGTTCTACCAGCTCGAGGGCGAGGAGCGCGCCGCCGCTCTCCAGGACATGTACGTGTACCTCGGGAAGGACGTGGTCTACACCGCGCGGCTGTGGCACGACCTCGTCCGCGAGGCAGACGCTGAGTCCCCGCGCATCCTGGAGGCGCACGACCGGCTGCTCGCCAAGGCTAGCGTCGCCATCGCCAAGTGCGAGCTCGCTGGGGCACCCGTCGACACCGCGTGGATCGCCGCGACGCTCGCCACCATCGAGGATCGCATCGCCCGTCGAACGACCGCGCTCGTGTACTCGATCTCGCGCCTCGCCCTGACCCACGACGTGACCAATATCCTCGCGCCGGCGCAGGTCGCGGACGTGATGTACGACGGCTGGGGGATGACCCCGGACATCCGAAAGCACGGGCAGGTAGTCAACGGTGACCGCTCGACCGACGAGGATCACATCGAGGCGGCGGTCGCCAAGTACATCAGGAGCGCCGACCCCGTGATGCGACAACGCGCGCGCTGGCTGCGGTCGCTCGTGAAGCTACGGAAGGACACGAAGGTCAAGACGACCTACGAGAAGAGCATCCTCGGCAGGATGGATGACGACGGACGCGTGCGCGCGTCGTTCCTGCTCCACGGGACCTCTACGGGCCGTCTCTCGTCGCGAGAGCCGAACCTCCAGAACATCCCCGCCGTCGGCAGGATCGGGTCCGACCTGAAGCTCCCGATGCGTCGCGCGTTCCGCCCCAAGGACGGCCGCCTCTGGGTCGAGGTCGACTACTCGCAGCTCGAGCTCCGTGTCGCGGCCGGGATCTCGCAGGACGAGGCCTTCACGGAGGTCTTCCGCGGAGGACACGACGTCCACCTCGAGATCGCGTCCAGCATCTTCTCCAAGGAGCCTGAGAACATCGCCAAGGCCGAGCGCTTCCTCGCCAAGTCCGTGTCGTTCGGCGTCCTCTACGGCAGGACTGCGAAAGCGATCGCGGGCGGCGCCGAGATGGACTACGCCGTGCGCGAGCTCGGGATGACCCGGTGGACTGAGGAGCAAGCGCAGGCGTTCATCAGGAAGTTCCTGCGATCGTACCCGCAGCTCGACGCGTGGATCGAGCAGACGCACGCGACCGCTCCTGCCGCCGGCTACGTCGAGAGCCCGTTCGGTCGACGGCGCCGCTTCCCGCTGATGCCGCAGAACCGCTCCGAACTCGGGAGCATCCAGCGACAGGCCGTCAACACGCCGATCCAGTCGGCCGCGTCCGACATCTGCTTGTCCTCCCTCATCGTGATCCAGCAGCGCATCGAGGACGAGGGGCTCGACGCGCAAGTCCTCTTCCCGGTCCACGACTCGATCTGCATCGAAGTCGACGCGGGACAGGTCGACCGACTTGAGGTACTATGTCGGTCCGTAATGGAGAAGCCGTTCATGGGCGTGCCGCTGACAGTCGACTTCGAGTTCGGCCCCACCTGGGCTGACGTTCACGACCTCGCGACTTGGGAGAAGATGGCGGCCGCCGAGTGACGGCACCCATCCACGACTTCGACTGGTTCGCCTCGCGCATCGAGGTAGCCAGATGGAACAGCGAGACGAGAGGATCGCGTGACGTTCACGCCGCCTGCCCGGTGTGCGGCGGCTCAGACCCGCTCCACGTGACCGAGAAGAACGGCAAGGCGCTGGTCCAGTGCTTCAGCTGCGATGCCAAGTACCAGGCGGTCGTGGACGCGCTCGAGGACGCTCCCGAGAAGTCCGAGGAAGTAGTCGCTCAACCAGTTGTTCGAAAGCGACGAACTGCAGCCCTAGTATCCGCTAGCGAACAACCGGAACAGGCGGTGGCGCGTGTCGATGACCCGCTCGATTGGTACGCGTCCTACTGCGGCGTCTCGCTAGAGTGGCTCAAGGCGAACATCCCCGTGCGCGCGACGCCCGACGGCTGGGTGGCCCACACGTACTCGCCGTCGAGGGTCACGAAGGACCGACAGCCGAACTCGAGCGCGCGTCGCTGGACGCCCGCGCACTCCGTCACCCCGCGGCTCTGGCCGAGCCCCGAGGCGGAGATGCCCGAAGAGATCTGGCTCACCGAGGGCGAGAGCGACTGCATCGTGCTGCGCGCCGCGGGGTTGCCTGCCTACACCGCGGGGAGCGCCTCGCAGCCGCTCGACGCTGACCTCATGAGAGGCCTCGTGCGTCGAGGCGTGCAGCGCGTCGTGGTCGCGTATGACTCCGACAAGGCGGGCGTCAAGGCGCGCGAGGAGACGCTAGAGGCGGCGCGAGACGCGGGGGTCGGCGCGTCCGTCGCCTCACTCGGCGACCCCTTGCTCGGGGCGTACAAGGACTGGCGCGACCGCTGGCTCGAGGGGGAGCGCGAGGCGCCGGAGACGGACGCCCAGGCCGGTATGGAGAACGTCTACCGCCTGGACGAGGTGGAGTCAGTCGAGGAGGAGCCGCTCCTGCTGGGACGACTGCACGCGACAGACCACACGATCCTCTTCGGGGACGGCGGCACTGGCAAGGGCGTGATCGCCGCGTGGTGGGCCGCGCAGCTCACGAGGGAGCTCAAGTACCGCGTGCTCGTGGTCGACTACGAGGCGCACGCCATGCACGAGTGGCGACCGCGCGTCGCCCGCTTCGGCGGGGACCTCGAGCGCGTCTGGATCTGGCAGCCGATCGAGCCGATCTGGGACATCGCGATGGCCATCCACGCGCTGGTAGCGGAACTCGAGATCGACTACGTGATCGTGGACTCGGCCACGTACGCCTGCCTCGGCGAGGAGGTCGAGAAGTCGGTCACCGCCGTGAAGTACTCACGCGCGATCGCGCAGATCAAGTCGCCGCTCCTCACCATCGCGCACGTCACCAAGGCAGACGCGGACAGCGCCAAGCACCCGTTCGGCTCCATCTTCTGGAGCAACGGCGCGCGCCTGACCGTCTTCGTCGCGGCCGACTCGGACACGACTCGCCTGGTCGAGACTCGCAAGGCCAACCAGGGCCAGAACTACAAGGTTCAGGTCGACTGGAGTTGGGTAGCCAACGGGCTTCCAGACCACCTCGAGGAGGGCGCCGTGAAGGGCGGGAAGAAGTTCGACCGCGTGCTCGTCGCGCTGAAGGAGCTCGGCCATGCCACGCTGGACGAGGTCTGGCAGCAGGTCAATGACGGGTACGAGGAGGACGAGCAGATCGGGAAGCAGGTCGTGAGCAACTCGCTCAGGAAGCTCAAGGCGGCAGGCGCCGCCGCGCTGACCGAGGAGGGCGAGTGGGTGTTCCAGGAGGAGGCTACGCCGACGTCTGTGCGAAAGATCAGGCGATAGAAACTCCGCGCGGAAATGTTGGACATTCGCTGTGCCATGGTGTAGATTGCCGCTGTCAACCTCGACAACCACGCTGAAAGGGAAACTTCGATGATGCAGAAGCCGGGAAAGTTCAACGAAGTAACGAACCCCGGTACCGCGATCTGCGTGATCTGCGGACGTCGCCGCCAAGCAGCGAACATGGAACGCCGCCACTCGGGCAACGACATCTGCCGCGACTGCTACGACATGGCAGGCGACGAGAACGCTGTGATGGATGGCCTGATGACAGAAGACGAGTTCTTCACCCGGTATGGCAAGCACAGCGAAGACTTCTCCTAAACTTCCTCAGGAAAGTCCGACAGAAATGTTGGACTTTTCCTCGCGTTCCGCGAGTTCTTCCCCTCGACGAAGTCGGCGCACCAGCGTTCGAGCGCGTTCGGGCAGAGTCACGGGAGAGCGGCGGGCGATCGCGCAGACATCGGCAACGTCCGCGTCGATGCGGGCAGCAAGCAACTGACGGGAGGTCACTGATGTCCCCAGACGAAGTCACGAAGACGCTCGAGGCTCGATACGCCAGCGCCGATGCTGATGCGAAGTTGCCGTTCAAGGATCGTCGCATGGGGGCCGACTTCAGGCGCGGGTACCTGCAGGCGACGCACGGCGCGATCGCTCTCCTCGAGAAGATGGTCGCGCCTACGCCACCGAGCGGCACGCAGCCAGACGGGCATACGGTCGTCCACGTGGGCTCGTGCGAGGCGTGCTACGGTCCCGGAGGATACCGGCAGACGGAGTGGCGCTGCATGTTCTGCATCCCGTCTACAGTCCTCGCGAGCAAGTTCGAGTACGAGACCCACGTCCGCAAGTTCCACAGCGAGGAGGTCGAGGGTTGAACTTCAAGCGGCGGAAGAAGCGAGACCGCCTCACGGGAGACATCGACAGCCACGAGTGGCGTAGGGCCGCGCGCGATCGTCGCGTGGCGAAGCAGCCGCAGGTGCACGAGGTCTACGACCCAACACCTCTCTACGACGCCTTTGAATACGACTACGTCATCGCCGAGCCGTGGTATGGCTGGGATGACACAGAAGCGCTCGAGCTCATCGAGCGCGCCTCGTGGTATGACAGTTGGGGGAACGAAGACTGATGATAACCTTGCAAGAAGCTTGGACAGCCAACCCGTTGCTCGTAGTCATCCCGTTCATCGGAACTGCACTCTGGATCTGGATTGCCCTCGTGATTGACCCTTACGACACCCACGGAAGGCGACTTCGATGAAGATCCTGATGACAGGGATGACCTCGAGGGGTATCGGCAGCCAGAAGCTAAAGCACGACTACGTGGCGCTGAGCGACATCCTCGCCAGGTCCCTAGTCGAGCTCGGGCACACCGTGGACATCGGCAGGGTAGACCCGCGCGAGGACCTGGACGAGTACGACGCTGCCCTCGTGCTAGTCTACTGGGTGTCCTCGCTGAGCTCCCACTACGTGCACGAGGCGTCCCTCGCCCTCTCGAAGCTGGGCAAGCGAGCCGCCGTCTACGTGGACGACTGGCGAGCCCAGACCCTCGCTGACGACTACTACAACCACGTCGAGAAGCCCATAGGGTGGTCGCGTCACCGCGATCGCTTCCGCAAGAACCTGTGGGATCAGCTGACTCCGGAGGAGGTCGAGCTCGGCAGGGAGGCGCTCCTCTCGATGACGCGCCCGGACCCCGCATTCAGGATGCTCGTGCCGCTCCACCCGTGGGGAGACGAGGCGCTCTTTCATCAGAGCACGATCCGTCAGCTCACGACGAGGATCACGCCCATCGACCCCACGCCGATGGTCCCGCTGCCCGCGATCTCCCGCAGGCGTCCCGAGGAGCGCGACCGCAGATGGGTGCTGGCGAGCATCCAAGAGCACGACAAGTGGCTGCGAGACCTAAAGCCAGAGTGGCCCGTCCTGCAGTTGGGCGGTGCCAAGAAGCTCGGCGGGGGAGTCAACCCAGGCAGAGCGGAGATGGGCAAGGTTGTCCCCGAGGCACAGGTCGTGCAGGCGTACGCCGACTCCTGGGGGATGCTCGTCCCGCCCTACGCGTCCTCCGGGAGCGGGTGGTGGCGTCCTCGCTACACGTTCGCGGCGCATGCAGAGGCCGTCGTGCTCGCAGCGCCAGCTGACGCGGCTCGCCTAGGCGACCCGTTCCTCTACTCGCTAGACGAGGTCGAGCGCATGGAGGCGTCTTCCCTAGACGCCGTAGCCGCGTGGCAGAAGGCACAGCACGACGCCCTCGCGTGGAGCAAAGAGCGCTTGCTAGAGACGCTCCAAGAGGTAGTCTCGGAGAGGGCCGCCTCCGGCAGGACGACCTCCTAGCGTGCGTGCTCCCTCCCCTCTCCTGCCCCTCCGGCATGGTTATGCAATTGGTTATGCACGCGGTTATGCGAAGTTATGGAGCATGCCTGCATTGCATAACCTACCTACCCCTACTTGTAGGGTAGGTTATGCATTGCTGCTCTGGCAGGTGGGAGGTTATGCAGGACGGTTATGCACGTACCCCTCTAGCACGCCTCCTAGGGGCGTCCTCCTAGAGACAGCACACGCACACGAGCACACACCACGTACGTACACGAGTCCGCTCTCTCTCGCTGCCTCTCCCTCCGCTCCGCTCGCCCTCCGCGTGGTAGAGTACTGCATGCACGAGAGCGAGACAGACTGCGAGACGCGGGACGTACCTTCCGTTGGGGCGCCAACGTGGACGACTGCGGACTTTTTGGTCATTTGCGCGCCGGCCGGGTTCTGCGCGTCGGCGCCTCCGATCGCCGGGCCGGCCCCGCTAGCTCACGCCGAGAGAGGCCACGGGCGCGCGAGGGCGCGCGCGAGCGCCGGCGGCGCGGGAACGACGCGACACGGCGCGACGGGAGGCTCACGATGTCTGTAGGCGCGACCTGCACGGTCTGCAACCACGCCAACGCGACGGCCATCAACGCCGCGCTCGCCAGCGGGCAGATGTCCCAGCGTCGGATCGCCGACCAGTTCGGGTTGAAGCACGACGCTGTCAGGCGGCACGTCATCAACCGCCACCCCGGGGTGATCGTCGCGTCCGACACGCCGGCGCTGCCGCCTCTCGAGGAGGGGGCGTCGCCGCGCGAGAAGCTCGAGCGACTCATCGCTCAGCTCGAGGCGCAGATGACCGGGGGCAACGCCCGGGTGGACGTGTCGCGCGAGCTCAGGCTGGCGTACGGCGACCTCGAGAAGATGAGCGGAGGCGCGTCGCCGATACCGACCAGCTACCGAGACCTCGAGGGCTGGGCCGAGTACGAGGCCGCGGTGTTCGCGGCGCTCGAGCCCTTCCCCGAGGCGCAGGCGGCGCTCGCCGCCGCGCTGAAGGCGCTGGACCCGGGAGAGGCGTGACGCCCCGCCAGCGCGGGCGATCGCGCGGCACGCCTGGGCTCAGGCAGGGCGGCCACGGGCTGACCGCTGCCGAGATCGAGGCGATGCTCGAGCGGCAGGGCAGGGTCTGCCTCATCTGCGGCCTCGACCGCAGCACGGGGTGGGTCATCGATCACGACCACGAGCTCGCTCGGCTCCACCCGCACGCTGTCAACGTCGGCTGTCGCGCCTGCGTGCGCGGCGTCCTCTGCCGGAACTGCAACACCAACCTCGGCTGGTTCGAGCAGCGGGCCGCGCGGATCCTGGCATACATCGAGCTCGGGAAGCGGCGACCCTCGTGAGCCAGGCGTCGCGACTCCTCAACCCGCGCCTGCGCGACATAGACTCGGTCGACCTGTTCGAGCGAGCCAACGGCTTCGCCCCGACCGAGTGGCAGGTGCCGTACCTCCGCGAGACGCGGAACACGATCCTCCTGAAGGGTCGGCAGATCGGCGCGTCCACGTGCGCCGGCACCATCGCCTGCCGCGTGGCGATCCACAGGCCGGGCTCGCTGTCCGCCATCATCTCGCCGAGCCAGAACCAGTCGAAGGAAGTGAAGCTCAGGGCGAAGACCAACCTCGAGCGGCTCGGCTACCGCCTGGTCCTCGACTCCGCGTCCGTAGTCAGCCTCGAGAACGGGTCGCGCATCATCAGCCTCCCGGGCAGCTCGAAGTCCGCGCGCGGGTGGTCGGCAGACATCCTGGTCATAGACGAGGCGGCGTTCATCGACCCCGACACCTTCACAGCCGTCCGCGCTACGGTCGCGGCCACGCACGGACGGGTCATCATCCAGTCGACTCCGGCCGGGCCGTACGGGATCTTCCACGACCTGTTCGAGTCGACCGAGGACGGCTGGGCGAGGTACGGTCCGATCTCGAGCGAGGACGTCCCGTCCGTAGACCAGGAGTTCCTCGCCCACGAGAAGGCGAACATGACCACGGACGAGTACAAGCAGGAGTACCTCGGGAAGTTCGCGCGCCCCGGCGCCGGCCTCGTGGACCCCGCCCGCCTCGCTCAGCTCACGGACGAGCGGTCGGCCGATGCTGACTCCGTCTGGTCGAAGGTGCGGAAGAACCTGGAGGAGCAGAGATGAGGATACGCTTCGGAGCCGCGATGCCCTCGAAGGGCGGCAGGACCGCCGTCGTCGGCGTCGAGGTCAGAGACGCCCGCGACCCGAGCGGCAGGCTCGTCCACCAGTTCACGGTGGGAGCCATCGAGCGAGTCACGCCGTTCACGGTAGAGGCGGCGCGCGATCGCGTCGTCTCGATGATGACGTCGGTCGCTGACACGAGGCCGTGCGCGATCGTGGACGTGGGCACGCCGCAGGGCATGGCTCTCCGCCAGGCGCTCGTCGGCGCGTACTCGCGCGACCTCCACAAGCCGCACGCCTACCTCGGCGGGACGGCGCGGAACTTCCTCTTCAGCGCGTTCCTCCAGGCGTACGCCGACGGCCGGGTCAGGTTCGAGCCGGGGCTCCAGTACCGCGCCGACCTCGACCGCGCCCTCGTCTTCTACCTCGGCGGCGGAGTTCGCAAGGACGGGTTCGACCTCGAGTCCGAGGACGAGGCGCTCGTGGTCGCCCTCGGCCTGGCGATGTTCTGGCCTCGTCACGGCGCTCAGGCGCGACAGTTCGTCCCCGCGAAGACATTGGACACCGTCGCAGCGAAGGCGTAGATTGTCTGCGGTCGAACTCGACCGGGACTCGAAAGGGAAACTCCGATGCTGAAGGCCGTCTGGATCGCGTTCGCGGCAGGTAACCTGGCCGACGCGCTGACGTTCGCGCGGATGTCCGCCGCCACCGTCGCCGACCAGGAGATGAACGCCCTCGCTCGCGCGCTGGGCTCTGGCTTCCTGCCAGGGCTCGTCTGCAAGGGAGGTCTCGTTCTCCTCATGCTCGCGCTGTCGGCGTACCTCGCTCGCCTCGACGCTCCGCGATGGGTCTTCCCCGCCGTCCTCCTCGTATTCGCTGCGGGCGGCTTCTACGGGGCGTATACCAACGTCGCGTACGGCTGGTCATGAGCATCAGGATGGCTCACGGCACCGCGGACGAGATGGCGGACAACATCGTGAAGGCTCTCAACGGGAAGTCAGACCTGGTGCTCAACGAGCCGCTCACGGCGATCGGGTCGGCGTGTATCATCCTCGTCGGCCCTCACGCGGACGACGGGTTCTGCTGGTGCCAGCCGAAGATGCTATTCTGCCGCGACTGTGGCCACAAGCATCCAGTCCATCGAGATGTCTCTCACTAAGAAAGGGAGCCGACACGTGCAGACGCCTAACAAGTACGCCCCCAAGAACGAAGATCCCTCGAACGAGGAACTGAACCACGTCGCGCCTGTGCGCGAGCCGGGGCGCGGCTGGTCCGGCCCCGCGCTCGACGCGCGCTCCCCGCTCGTCCGGTTCGTGTCGAAGCGCCCGCGCCTCGACCGCCGCGCGTTCGTGGCGATCATGCGCGGCGCTGCTACTCCGAGGCGGAGTCGACTCGAGCGCAGGTTCGCGCGTCGCGTGTTCCCGGACGGCACCCCGCTCTTGAACGCGCGCTTCTTCGCAGAGGCGCGGAAGCTGGTCTCGTGACGATCCACGCCGCCCACTGCTTCGTGCTCGGCCGGCTCACCTGCGGGTGGCCGGCCGAGCACGAAGACCCGACTACTCCTCCCGAGCACGAGCACGTGTTCGCCACGCGCCTCGTATGCGACGTCTGTGGGAAGCCTCTCTCGGAACTCGTATTCCCGGGCGTCGTCCGGGTCTCGAGAGAAGTCTTGGAAAGTCAACGCTAAAACATTGGACATCGGCATCGCGGTGTGTTAGGTTTACACAGTCAACAACGACACCGCGACGAAAGGGAAATTCCGATGACGACCAAGCTGGACACGACCTCGATCATCACCATCGAGCGTGATCCCGAGCAGGAAGCTCGCTGGACCGAACGCCGCGCGCTGGCCACTCAGGTCTCCGACCTCGAAGCCCAGCTCAAGGAGGCCTCCAAAGGCCTGAAGTGGTCGAAGGAGCACGTCGCCAGCGAGAAGGTCATCGCGAAGCGATCCGCTCGCGTCGCGTCGCTCGAGTTCGTCCTCGCGGACGCTCGCGGCAAGGTCGCCGCCCTCGACGCCATCGAGGAGATGGTCAAGGAAGCACGTGACAACCGCCGTCGCGACTTCCTCGCGCACATCGAGGACGCCGTTCGCGCGACGTTCGAGACCCCGCTCCTCGGCATCAGGATGAGCTCGCGCAGCCTGGAGATCCAGGTCCTCACGGGCGAGACGAAGACGATCGAGCGAGACGGGAAGACGATCACGTACAGCGTCGAGAAGTTTGCCTTCGATGCAGACATCTACTTCCCCGAACTCAAGTCGGTCGACTGGAAGCCGGACGCTTACACGGCGCGCTGGTCCGGCGCGACGGTCTCCTGGGGCTCGTTCGGCTCGATGGACCTCGTGACTGCTCGCGAGATCCAGAAGCTCCACGACCTCGCAATCGAGATTGCCGAGGCGGTCGAGGACTTCTTCGCCGAGAACATCAAGGAAGCGCAGATCCTCTTCTGATCCTCACGGCGTCCGGCTACACCGGGCGCAGCGAGCACCAGAAGGCGCTCACAGACGAAAGGGAAGATCCGATGGGCCACCCGCTAGCGATCGCTCCGAACCAGGTGCTCGAGCGCTGGCAGCGCGATCCGCGCCTGAGCGAGGTCGCGAAGCGCGCCGCGAAGAAGGAGCTCGACCGACGATCGCGCCTCGATGACGCCTGCTCGCGCGGCGCTGGATGCGCCGTCTTCGACTGCGAGAGGACGCACTGACATGCCGTTCGAGATGACCAAGATCGACTGGGTGGCTGCTCGGCGCAGGCGCGAGGTCGAGCACTTCTACTGCGGGCGTCGCTGGCGCGAACTGTCGAGCTTGCAGATGCTCAGGGTGGCGGCGCAGGCAGATCTCCGCTTCCAGCTCTCGGCTGTCGCCGTGATGCGGCGGTTCCTCGCCGCGCAGTCCGTCGTCGGAACTATCATCGACAAGGAGGCTTGACAATGGCCCGCGGAACCTGTCTCGACTGCGTTCGCAAGCACATCGCTCAGGCGGCGATCCTGATGGATGAGGCCGCGCTCGGATACCCTCATCACAGGTGGTTCGCGGCGGGCCACCTCGCCGAGGCGGAGAGCGAGAGTCGCGGGGAGTACCCCGGCCTCGCGCAGTTCATCCGCGTCGCGCGCATCGGCATCATGACGTCGGCACGGGAGCCGAACTTCGATGACCTCATCCTCCACGTCTGCCGGGTAGACGACCCGAACGGGCGAGACCTTCGCCAGGACCCGCAGAACTCGAAGACGTTCGCCGCCGTCCACTCGCATCGAGAGATGTCGGATCAGGACGAGGCGGCGGAGCAGGCGGAGATCGAGGCGTACGCTGTTGCCGGAGGGTTCAGCCACTAGGCTGATCCAAGACGCCTCCGGCGTGGTACTATCCATCCATCGGCCGGCGCCCGCAGGACCGCGGGCGGTGATGCAAGATCGGCTGGCGAGACGCCCGTAACTCGTCTAAACGCACTCGCTGAAAGGATCGCTCTCATTGCCGTACTTCGAGCACGACGAAGACCTCCCCGTCCTGGTCCAGGAGCTCCCCGAGGGCGAGCGCTGGGTGTACCGTCAGGTCTTCAATCAGATCTACCGGCGGTGGCGCGCCTACGGCCGGCACGACGAGGAGGCCTCCTACCTCGAGGCTGCTCGGCAGGCGGCGGAGGCCACCAAGATCCTCGAACGGCATCCCGTCGCAGGACGCGTCACGATCTCGAGGACGATCCACCGAGTGGTTCCTGAGCGAACCAGCCCTCAGGCCGAGATCTGGTGGGCGCAGTTCATGGAGCTGCACCCGGGGTGGAAGTTCCAGACCTGGCGAGACCCGCTCGACCCGCGCGTCTTCCCGATCACGTCGCCGTACTGGGAGCGCTGCGAGAACGGCGCTCAGCTGGCTGACCTGGTCAGGATGGAGGTCCTCCTCAAGTACGGAGGCTTCTACGTCGACTCGGACGTGCAGCCGCTGCGATCGTTCGAGCCGCTCGTCCGCCTCGGCGGAGTCGCCGCGTGGGAAGACGCGAAAGCGGTCCCGAACGCGGTCATGGGTTTCTCGGCCGGGCACCCCGCCCTCGCCGCAGTCCTTGACCTCTCCCTCGCGCGCGTACCCGGCCCGACCTGGTGGTCTGGAGTCGGCGCTTACACGGCGATCCTCCCGGCGCGCGCAGACGTCGAGCTGCTCAGCCCGATGACGTTCTATCCTGTGCACTACAAGGACCCGGACAGGGAGCGGAAGCTCGCGGAGGCAGACGCGGAACGATACCCGCTGAGCTTCTCCGTCCACCACTACGCGGGCAGCTGGCTCCGCAGGAAGGCATCGTGATGAAGGCAGTAGATGTCATGGGCTTCGCGGGGAGCATGGCCTGCGGAGTAGACCAGGCCGGCTTCGATGTCGTGGCGAAGCGCGAGCCGTCCGCGTTCGGCGGGTTCGGCGTCGAGTCGCTCACGTACAACATGCCCTGGGTCGAGCCGCAGGTCGCCGACCAGGCCGATTGGGACCTCCCCGCTGACAAGGACATCGACTTCGTGTACGGCTGCCCGCCGTGCTCCGGCTTCAGCGCCCTGAGCATCATCAACGCGAAGGTCCACAGCAACTCGAAGGCGACGCTCTACGGCGCAGACGCCGACATCAACGAGTGCATGGGCTGGTTCGTGGACTACGCGGCGCGCGTCAAGCCTCCCGTCGCCGTCTTCGAGTCCGTCGGCCCCGCCTTCACGGTCGGGCGCGAGTGGATGGAGACGCTCTTCTATCGCCTCCGCGAGAAGTCGGGCCTCGACTACCAGCTGACCCACGTCAACATGGACGCGGGCCTGGTCGGCGGAGACGTGACACGCAAGCGATACTTCTTCGTCGCCCACCTCCAGCCGTTCGGCGTCGGCCTCGACTTCGTCTCGCCGCGATCGTTCATGGAGACGGTCGGCGACCTCGGAGACACGGAGCAGGGCGACTACGACTGGGGCCACTTCACGGACCCGGGCGCGGGCGTCGCGCGCACGAAGCGCACCATCGAGTGGCTCGAGGCGCAGGGTCGCGAGTGGAGGCCCGGGACGAGGCTTCCAGACAACCTCGAGCAGGACGAGAGCGGGCGCGTGATCGAACCCGCGCCTGACTTCTGGTACAAGAGCCGCCCGACCAAGTCGAAGCGGTACGGCGACGAGAACGGGATGTCTGACATCTTCAGCCACTGGTTCTCGACCGACGCCTTCAGCCCGCTGCGGTGGCGGCCCGACAAGCCGTTCGGTGTCGTGGTCGCGGCGACCCTCTTTCGCGCCGTCCACCCGGTGCAGGCGCGCAACCTGACCTACCGCGAGGCCGCGCGGTTCATGTCACTGCCGGACACCTGGTCGATGCGCGTCCTCACGGAGAAGAACAAACCCGCGGAGATCGGGAAGGCCATCCCAGCGGCGAGCGCCAAGTGGATCGCGCACTGGGCTAAGATGTCCCTCGAGGGGACGCCCGGAGAGTACGCTGGCAGGGACACCGCCGACCCGCTCATCCGCGTGATCACGGTCAATAGCAAGGGCTCGGTCGCCGAGATCATGAAGGGGAACGACGCCGACGCGTTCTACGCGGACGGCGAGTACTCTGATCCCGACCCGAAGGTTTGGCTGATCGACCGCAAGTCCCGGCCCGCCCAGTGGTGGCAGCGGGATGACGAACTCGGGATCTTCTCGCGACCGGAAGCCTCGGCAGGCCGAAGCGTCTCCAAAACGCTTCGGGCAGGGTCGACACCTGCTCCGGTCGCCACTCAAGCGAGCGCCAAGGCTATTCCGGCGCGCTCCGCTAGCAAAGGCGCAGAACCAATCGCCCGCGTCCAGCCCGAGCAGGTAGTGGCTCTCTTGGAAGAACTCAACCTCTCCAAGGCGGACGCTGCCGCACGGCTCGGGGTATCCCCGTCGCGTATCAACGAGCTGGTCACCAATACCCGCCCGAACAGCTGGCTCAACGCGAGTCGCTGGGAAGAAGTCCAGGCGGCGCTGCGTGGCTGAGCTCCTAGTCCCTGGCAAGATCAGGGTCCTCGGTCAGACGTTCACCGTTCGCGTGATCGGGCGCGACGAGACGTTCTACAGGGGAGCGGACAAGGACGTGCTCGGCTACACCGACACGGCGCTCCAGAAGATCGAGCTCTTGGGACCCGACGAGATGTCCGCTGCGCAGGCAGCCGACACGCTGCTCCACGAGACGCTCCACGCGATGACGTCCCTCTTCCAGATCCTCCCAGACGCGAGCGAGACGGAGGAGGAGGCGATCATCAAGGCGCTCACTCCCGCGCTGATGCACACGCTGCGCGACAACCCGAAGCTGGTCGCCGCGATCCTCACAGACTTCGACTCGGACGAGCCCGCGCACGAGCACGTCGACTGATGGCGACGGACCGCACCGACTACGCGGACGCGTCGACCGAGTGGGCCTGTACCAGGAAGAAGGCGTACCCCGACGAGAAGATGGCGCGGAAGGTAGCCGGGAGGATGCGCGCCGAGAAGGGCGCGGACGTGGTCGTGTACGCCTGCACCCGGTGCGGCCGGTACCACATCGGGCGAGCGTCGCGTGGCTGACCGCCAGGCGTCCTCGCGCTTCTTCGTCCAGGACCGGCCGAAGGAGGCCTGGCACGTCGAGTCGGAGGACAACTGCGAGGTCATGCTCTGCTCGAAACAGATCAGCGTGGACAGTTACACGGCGCGGATCAGGACGTCCTGGCCGTCTCGGAAGTGCCCTGACTGCTGGATCGTGCTCGAGCAGGAGCGACTGGTCTCGAGGATGGGCCGACGATGACGCCGATGCATCCCCTGCGATCACCCGTGCCGGTGCGCACCGTGGTCCAGGTCGACTACGACGAGGACTTCAGCTGGGCAGTCGAGGAGTTCGACGGCCGAGCAGACGACGCCTACTGGGAGCACTTCGCTCGCCAGCAGTTCACCTGGGATCGTTTTTACGAGTGGTGGGTCGCCCGCCGCTGGCTCGTCCCGCGCGATGTCCGCAAGAGGTAGGATACCTGCATGAAGTACTTCCCCGAATACGACGCATACATCGCTGAAGGCGTGCGCGCCGGAACCAGCTGGACCCAGATAGCCGCCGGTATGTCCGAGAAGTTCGGCGTGAGAGTCGACGGCGACTCAGTAAGGAAGCGCGCCACGCGCCCGACCTTCGGCCTCGAGCAGGAGGTCACCGAGGAGGAGACTCCCGAGGATCGGTTCCGGGCGAAGGTCGACACTGAGAAGCAGCGCTCTGCTGACCGATCGCTCGCGCGCGAGATGGCCGCCGCTGTCAAGGCGAAGGCGCGCTGGGACGAGTTCCTCGACATCGTGTCGGGAGAACTCGCGTCTACTCCGCGACCCGACCTCGAGCAGCTCGTCATCCCCGTAGGGTCTGGCACTCCAGAGACCTTCACGCTGATGCTAGGGGACATCCACGTCGGGAAGCTCGTAGATCCGGGAGTCGTGGGTCAGGGCTTCGGCTACGGGGTACCCATCTTCCAGGAGCGCATCGCGCGCCTGAAGAACCGCATCCTCCGCCTCTTCACTCTCCACTCTCAGACGGCGAGGTTCGACCGGATCCGCATCTACTTCATGGGCGACGGGGTGGACGGAGTCGACATGCGCCGCGGGCACGCGCATCGCGTCGACACGCAGACAGCGACCCACCAGGTGCTCATCCTCGTGTACGCGATCGAGGCCATGATCCGCGAGCTCAGCGCCGCTCTCGGCATCCCCGTCGAGGTCGACTGGCGCTTCGGCAACCACGGTCGCGTCGGCGACTTCGGCGTGAACCTCCCCGCCGACAACTGGGACTTCATCGCCGGGCAGATGCTCGCGATCGCGCTTCGGGACATGACCGCGGACGGGCGAGCGAAGCTCAACGTCGACTCGCTCAAGTACTCGATCACGCAGCTCGGCCCGTACCGCGTCTACTCGTCCCACGGCGACGGTATCAAGGGCGGCGACGGGTTCGCGGGACTCCCGATCAACGGCCTCGCGCGGGCGCTCTCGAAGGACACCGGCCTCCACCTCCAGCTGTTCGATCTCTACCTCACCGCGCACTTTCACACGCCGCAGGACATCACCACTCAGACGGGTCGTATCATCATGAACGGCTGCTGGGACGGCGGCGACGACTACTCGGTCAACGGCATCAAGGCAGCGAGCGAGCCGGCGCAGATCGCCTTCGGCATCCACCCCGAGCGCGGGATGACCTGGCAGTCGCGCATCGCCCTCGCTCCGGCGCGTCGCGGCCCGACAGCGGTGTCCGACCTGTGACGGTCTGCAAGACCTGCGGGGTCGAGGTCGCCGAGGCGAGGAGCGGGAAGCTCGTCCACCTCGGCGCGATCCCGCGCGAGGTCGCGGAGCACGACATCGAGGTCGTTGAGGCGCTCGAGGACTTCGACGCGCGCGAGGCGCTGCGGTTTGAGCTCAAGGCAGCGATCGAGGAGATGATCGCCCACCACGGGACGCTCCACCCTCTCGCCGACTGCCGCTGGGCTGAGAAGCTCGCGACTCTCCTCGAGCTGTCGTAGTATCTGACCATGCCACTACCGATCGAGGACGTCACCTGGCCACCGGTCTCAATGATGGCCGTCTACTCGAAGATGGCCGAGTGGGCCGCCTGGTACTCCGGCGAGCCGTCCCGGATCATGGCCGTGTACGCGATGAACAACGCGACGGCGCAGATCAACCCCTGGTGGAGGTTCTGGACTCGCGCACGAGGAGGCGTGGACGGGGCGCAGCGCGCGCAGCTCCACGTCCCGGTCGCGGGCGACCTCGCATCCACTTCGGCGGCGCTGCTGTTCGGCGAGCCGTCGACTGTCCGCATCCGCGACGCGCGCCAGAGCTCCGAAGATCCGGAGCCGATCATGGACCCGGAGACGGGCGTCATGATGGACCCGATGACGGGCCAGCCAGCAGCCCCGGGGATGACCCCGTTCGGCGCGGCGATGGCGAAGGCGAAGGCGAAGCACCTGTCCGCCAAGACGATGACGCCGGAGCAGCAGGCCGAGGCGCGCCTCCTCCAGATCATCGAGGAGGGTGACGTCGACTCCCGCCTGGTCGAGGCTGCCGAGGGAGCGGCCGCGATCGGCGGCATCTACCTCTACCCCGTCTGGGACAAGGACCTCCGCCCGTTCCCGCTCCTCGGGATCGCGCAGTCCGATATGGCCGTCCCCGAGTTCCGCCACGGCATACTCGTCGCGGTCACCTTCCACAGGACCGTGTCGACCGAGGGTAATCGCGTGCTGCGGCACCTCGAACGCCACGAGATGGAGGGCACCGGCGCGCAGCGCCGCTGCGTCATCTACAACGGCATCTTCCAGGGCACCGAGGATCGTCTCGGGATCGAGATGGGGCTCGGCGTCGGGGACAACCTCACGGGCGTATCCCTCGAACCTAAGATCGTCACCCCGTTCGACACCCTCGACGTGGAGTACGTCCCGAACATCAGGCCCAACCGCCTGTGGCGGGCGTCGGGGTTCGGCGTCGCGGACATCCAGGGGAGCGAGACGCTGCTGGACGCGCTGGATGAGACCTACGCCTCGTGGATGCGCGATGTCAGGCTCGCAAAGGCGCGCATCCTCGTGCCGCGCGAGTACCTCCGCAACGACACCAACGACGATCAGGCTCCCGCGTTCGACCTCGATCAGGAGGTCTACGTCGGGATGGACATGGAGCCAGGCCTGTCGCAGGACGCGCGCGCGATGTTCGCGCACCAGTTCCAGATCAGGTACAAGGAGCACCAGGAGACGGCGCACGACCTCATCGACAGGATCGTCTCCAACGCGGGTTACACCCCGTCCACGATCGGCTCCTTCGGCGACAAGGTCACCGGCACCGGCACCGCGCTGAGGATCAGCGAGCACAAGACGCTCCTCACCCTCCGTCGCAAGTCCGGCTGGTGGAGGACCGCGTACGCCAACACGCTGTACAGGATGGCGATCATCGACAAGGAGGTCTTCGGTCAGACGACCCCCGTGATCCGCCCGACCGTCGTGCTCTCCAACTCGATCATCGACAACCCGCTCGAGCTCGCGCAGACGGCGCTCGCGCTCAAGACCGCCGAGGCGGCCAGCATCGAGACGCGCGTCCGCATCGTCAACCCGGACTGGAGCGAGACCGAGATAGACGCCGAAGTGGATCGCATCAAGGACGAGGGCGCCGCTTCGGCCCCGTCGGTGATCGGGAAGCCGACCACGCCGGGCCAGCTCGGGGCGGACCATACCGACATGGCCTCGATGCACAACCTGCCGACCACGAAGCAGACGAAGACGCCGCCCGCGAACGACGCGCCCGCGTCGCCCCCGCTCGCTCCCCAGGCAGACTCCTAGGAGGAACAGATGAGCAACAACCCGAACGGCTACAACCAGTACAAGGGCGGCGGCGGCGCCGGGAGCGGGAAAGACTCACAGCACGCGGCTATCACTAGCAGCGACGGGCGCATCGGCTTCGGAGTTCAGGGAGGAAGGACTCCTGCTAATGTGAAGTCTGGCCCCCGCGCCGACCCGCACGTCAACAACCCGAGCGGGAAGGCGGGCCAGTCGAAGGCCAGTCCAGCGCTTGTTCGCGCTAGGGCGGTCGTTGCTCTGAACAACAGGCCCATGGGGCCCAAGACGGGTCGTGGTATCTCAGGGACCCGTCCGTATAGTACTGGCAGGCCGTAGCGACCTAATTCTCGCGCGCAAACGGGCCCCGGAGCGATCCGGGGCCTCTTTCTATTTCGACATCATGTCGTGAACGTGATACGGTCCGCATTACACCACGGCAGTGGTCAACCCCGTAAGGAGAAGAGATGCCGGAAGCAACCACCCCGCCTGCGAACGGCTCGACAGGCACCCCCGCGGACGCGGGAACAGCGACAGGAGTCGCGGCCGGGAAGCCCGAGCGGACGTTCACCCAGACCGAACTCGACGCGATCCTCGAGGCGCGACTCAAGCGAGCCGTCCCCGCGGACTACGAGGAGCTCAAGGCTCTGAAGACGGCGGCCGACACGGCGAAGGAGACGGAGAAGACTGAGATCCAGCGGATCAAGGACGAGCTGGAAAAGGAGCGCAACGGTCGCAAGACAGACGCTGCTTCGGTCAACGACGCCTACAAGAAACTGGCCATCGTGACGGCAGCGACCGCCGCGAAGGCAGTCGACCCGGACGTCATCGTCGCGCTCCTCGCGAGCGACGACACCATCCTGGTGGACAAGAACCACGGGGTCTCCGGGGCGAAGGAGGCGGTCGCCGCTCTCCTGGCCGCGAAGCCGTACCTGGCAGGAAGCCAAGCGCTCCCTGGCAAGGCCGGCGGGGAGTTCGGGGGCGCCGACCAGAAGACGATCGCGGAGCAGATCAGGCAACTCGAGACGGACGCCGCTTCGGCGACCGATGTCCGGGTCCGCCAGACGAAGCTCTCCGAGGCTCGCGACCTCAAGATGCGCCAGCAGATTACTGGCACGGCACGAACCTGAGCCTCTAGGGGCCGGGTTCACCAGCAGTAAGGAGTCTAATGCCCGGCATCACCGGAATGGGCACGTCGTTCGACCTGCCCAACTACGTCGGGGACCTGTTCAACATCTCCCCGGAAGACACCCCGCTCCTGTCCGCCATCGGCGGGCTCACCGGCGGGCGTCCCGCCTACGACAAGCGCTTCGAGTGGGAGTTCTACGACCTCCGTGACGCTGACGCTGAGCGCCAGCACGTGGAGGGCGACGACGCCCCAGTCGCTGCGCAGCGCGTCCGCTTCAACGCTCACAACGTGGTCGAGATCCACCAGGAAGCCGTCGAGGTCTCGTACACCCGGCAGGCTCAGGGCAACCAGGGCAACTACGGCACCACGCTCCGCGGGCAGTCCCCGGTCGTGGACGAGATGCGCTGGCAGCTCGATCAGCAGCTCAAGCAGATCGCCCGCGACGTGGAGCTCGGGTTCCTGACTGGCACCTTCGCGGAGCCTGTCAACAACCTCTCTCCTCGGAAGACCCGCGGCCTGTTCGAGGCCATCACGACCAACGTCCGCGACATGAAGGGCAAGACCCCGAACCGCGACGACTTCGACGCGCTCTTCCAGGTCGCCTACGAGAACGGCGGCATCCAGGAAGGAGAGACCCGCATCCTGCTGGTCGGTCCTGCGATGAAGCGACTCACCTCCAAGGCGTACATCCGCGACATCGGCCAGGGCTTCTACCAGCAGTCGACCACGGTCGGCGGCGTGAACCTGGCGACCTTCGAGACGGACTTCGGCAAGGCCGCCCTGATGGTCGACCGGTACATGCCACTCGGAACGGCGCTCGTCCTCTCGCTGGAAGAGCTCGCTCCTCGCATCCTGGAAGTCCCGAACAAGGGCTTCCTGTTCTGGGAGCCGCTCGCCAAGACTGGCGCGCGCGACACCTCCCAGATCTACGGCGAGATCGGCCTCGAGTACGGCAATCAGCGCAAGCACGCCAAGATGGTCGATGCTCGGACTCCGTTCGACAACATCGTCAAGGGTTCCGGTTCGGGCGCCGATCCGGTCGGCTCCTGAGGCGGTGACCAATGGCCGTCACAAAGTTCCTAGCGCGGGACCTCGCTATCGTCATCGACACCGGCGGTAGCGGGGGCTCGTTCACCCCGATCAAGGGCTTGGACACTCTGACTCACTCCCCGTCGAGCACGGATGCGGTCACGACCGACTTCGACTCGAACGGGCGCGGCGAGCACATGGTGGCCGAGCGCGGCGACACCTGGACCCTCGCGGGCTTCTTCCTCGAGGACGTCCTGAGCGGTGACCGGGATCCGGGACAGGCGGCCGTCGAGGCTCTCGGTCACGCGACCGGCCTCGACTCGCTCGGCTCGTTCACGATCACCTCTCCAGGCGGAAACACGATCAGCTTCAAGGCCTCCGCGGACGTCACCGGCCCTGGCGGGTCGAACAACGACGCTGCCAAGTGGCAGGCAGTCCTGAAGATCAGCGGAGCGATCACGTACGGCTGATCCTCAGCCGTCTCCTAGTACCTCAAGGCCCGACCGAAAGTCGGGCCTTTTGGTTTAGGATGGGGCTACGCACGGAAAGGAACGAGCAGATGCGAACAGTCATCCTGGTCCCTCGCAGGGAGGGGAAGCCGGAGCGAGACGCCACGTGGCGCTGGGTGAAGGCGTGGTGGCAGCGCGAGCTCGGCTGGGAGATCTTCGAGGGGCACGACGGCGGGAGCCTGATGTTCAACCGCTCGGCCGCCATCAACGACGCCGCCGCGAACGCGGGCGACTGGGACGCGGCCGTGATCATCGACGCCGACATGATCTGTGATCCCGTGCGGGTCCGCCAGGCCGCGGACCTCGCGCGCGCGAGCGGGAAGCTCGTCCTCCCCTACAACCACCGCCACGATCTGAGTCGCGCGATGTCGCAGCGCGTCCAGGCGGGCTACGCGGGCTCGTGGAAGCCGGGCATCGAGCGCACCCACTATGACATGTGCTCTGGGATCATCTCGCTGTCGCGCAGGCTGTGGGACCGAGTCGGCGGGTTCGACACGAAGTTCCAGGGCTGGGGCTTTGAGGACAACGCCTTCGCCGCCGCCTGCGAGACGTTCTCGGGCGCGGGAACGCATCGCATCCAGGGGGAGGCGTGGCACCTCTGGCACCCGACCTCCACCGAGCGCGGAGCCGCCATGCATCGCAACCAGGCGATCGCGGACTACTACATCGCGGCTCGCGGCAACGTCGAGGCGACGCGCGCCGTGCAGAACGGCATCCCGCAGGTCCTCGGCCAGCAGCGCATCCCTCGCATCCTCCACCGCGTCGTGCCGCAGCGAGTCGATCCGGTCGCCGAACGCTACTGGGCGAAGTTCAAGGAGCTTCATCCTCGCTGGGTGCTGAAGACGTGGCGCGATCCCATCGACCCGCGCGAGTTCCCGCTCACCTCCCCGAAGTGGGGGCAGGCGGAGAGCGGCGCGCAGCTCGCCGACCTCGTGCGCCTCGAGGCCGTCCTCAACTACGGCGGGGTCTACGTGGACGAGGACGTGCAGCCGTTCCGCGCCCTCGATCCTCTCCTCCAGGTGACGGCCTTCGCGGCCTGGGAAGACGCGCGCGTCGTTCCCAACGCCGTGTTCGGCGCAACGCCGTGGCACCCCGCCATGCAGGAGTGGATGAACGCCATGCTGGCGAAGGTTCCGGGGCCGACCTGGGACGCGAGCGTGGGCACGATGACCGCGATCCTCCCGGGGAGGAGCGACGTCCTCCTGCTCCCTCCCGAGGCGTTCTACCCCGTCCACTACAAGGATCCGGAACGTGCCTCCAAGATGTCGACGTTCGACTCGGCGAAGCACCCGGCGACGTTCGTCATGCATCGCTATGCCGGCTCCTGGCTGAAGAAGACCGCGAAGTGAAGATAGACGCCCTCGCGATGGAGCGGCACCACGCCGAGCACATCGTTCCGGTCCTCTCCGCGCTGCCTAGCGCATCGAGAGGCGCGCTCTACCTCCCGTCGAGCGTCGCGTCTGCACTCGACGCGCGCGGGATAGAGGTCGTCTCAGGCGACCCGCTCCCGGGACCCGAGCCGCTGCTCGTGTCTGCGAGCGGCTCGATGCAGCGCGCCGCGAAGCTCGGCAGAACCAACGTGGCGATCATGGAGCACGGCGCGGGCCAGTCGTTCGGCGGCGACCGTGGCTACAACGGGGTCATCGCGTCCGAGAACCCGTCCTATGCTGGCGGCGCGGGTCGCACGGCAGGACTGTTCATCCACCCTGGAGAGCATCCCGCGGCGCGCGATCGCGCGCGCTATCCCCTCGCGCGCGTCGAGGTGGTCGGCTGCCCGAAGCTCGACTCGCTCCCGCGTCGCGTCCAGGACGGAGTACCCACCGTAGCGTTCTCCTTCCACTGGGACTCCGGGGTCGCTCCGGAGGCGGGGTCGTCGTTCATCTTCTACCGCGAGCAGCTCGCTCGCTTCGTCGTCGCTAACCCCGACATCAGGGTCCTCGGGCACGGCCACCCGAGGATCATCGAGCGACTCGCGGTGTGGTACGAGCGGAAGGGCATCGAGGTCGTCCAAGACTTCAACGAGGTCTGTCGTCGCGCGGACGTGTACGCCTGCGACGGTATGTCTACGCTGTATGAGTTCGCCTCGACCGACCGCCCGGTCGTGGTCCTCAACCACCCGTCGTTCCGACGGCATGTCGAGCACGGGCTCCGCTTCTGGAGCGCCGCGAATGTCGGCGAGAACGTCTGGGAGCCGTACGACATCACGGCCGCGGTGCAGCGCGCGCTCTCCGACCCAGACGCGACGCGCGACGCGCGCGAGGACGCGCTCGACCAGGTCTACGCCTACAGGACGGGTGCCGCCCAGCGGGCCGCGGACGCCCTGGTCTCCTGGGCGGACGGGTTACTATAGCGGCCATGGACACCTACGCGACCGAAGACGACCTTCGCGCCCGACTGAGCGCGGTCTACGAGTTCCCGGAGAACGCCGCCCAGCTCCTGCGGAAGGCCAGCGAGGTCATCGACCTCGCGACTCAGGGCAGGGCGCAGCGCGCGTGGGAAGCCCGCTGGATCTTGCAGCCGCAGAGCCCGTCTGCCGGGTACCCGGTGATGGGCGCTCAGCCTTCGCGCTACGTACTGCGGCCGCCCGCCGACCTCGTCGCTCGGTGGGTAGAGGGGATCACTGACGCCACCTGCGACCAGGTCGAGTACTGGCTCGAGGTCGGCGAGGAGCACGACGTGGTCGGGCTGACTGGCTCGATGAACGCTGGCCGAGTCCAGGTCTCCCAGCTTCCCCCGATCCTCGGCGCGCGCGCGCGTCGCTCGCTCCTCCGGGCAGGAATGCTCTGGGCCGGAGCGGCGATCGTATGAGGGTCCCGCACGAGATACTCCGCGACCGCATCACGCTCGAAGAGTTCGCTGGTCACGGCGCGCACAACGCCATATACAGCGAGCCGCGAGTCATCCGCGCGTCCTTCCAGACCACGCAGAAGCTCGTTGTCGACTCGCGCGGCGAGTCCGTCTCGGTCGATGCTCTCGTGATCATCCGACCCGAGGACGGGCCTGTCACAGTCGAGTCCAGAGTGACAGACCACGGGACTGTCTACCGTGTCGTGCGCTGCTACCCCTACCCCAACCGACGCCGCCCCTCTCAGTACGAGCTCGAGCTCGCGCGCTGGGCCAGCCTGTCGCGCGCTGCGGGGAGCGGCAACGGATCGTGACCAAGCGAACCCGCGTGAAGTGGGACATCACTCCCGCGCTGGACGCGGCGAAGGAGGGCGGGGCGGAGGGTCTCTCGCTCGGAGCGAAGATGGTCCTCGCGCTCGCCAACGAGCACGCGCCGCTCGGCTCCCCTCCGGACGACCCGCACCCAGGGCAGCTGATCGGCTCGGCGCGGACCGACTACGACGACGGCGTGGAGACGGCGTCCGTCTTCTATGATACCGTGTACGCAGCGCGAGTCCACCAGAACCCCAAGTGGAACTTCGGGAACGGTCGCGCGGGGAAGTGGCTCTACACCGCTTCCCTCAAGAGCAGGCCGCTCCTCCTCTCCGTGTTCGGGGACGCGCTGAAGGTCCACTTCAGCAAGAAGCGGAAGCTACCTGGCACCGTGATCTTCGATGACTGAGGAGCGAGATGCTGACTGATGAGATCGCCGAGTACATCGGCTCCGCAGTGGACGGGCTCGCATATAGCGACGCGACCCCAGACGGGAACGTCTTCGTGGATCGCCTCCCGCCCGACCCCGACAAGGCGGTCGGGGTGTACTCGACTGCAGGACCCGGCGCAGACTCCAAGCTCCCGTACGACCCCGCGTCTTTCCAGATTGTCATGCGAACGCGCGACGACGATGTCACGTGGGCCAGGTCGATGTGGTACAAGATCTACAGCGTCCTCCACGGCAAGCGGAACCTGACGCTCCCGGGCGGCACCTACGTCGTGTTCATCCTCGCGAACCAGTCCAGCCCGTTCAGCATCGGGAACGACGCCAACGGGAGGCCGCAGTTCAGCTGCGACTTCCGCACCGAGATCATCAACGTGACAGACGAAAGGGAACAGCTATGAGCAGGACGATCGACTTCGACGCCTTCAGGGCGGAGCGCACGGCCGCAGACCCGGTTACCGTCAGGATCGGCGGGGCGTCATACGACCTCCCGGCGTCTCTCCCCGCCTCGCTCGCGCTCGACGCCATCCGCATCAGCGACGCGCAGCTGGCCGGCGAGGACGTGAAGGAGAAGGACCTCGTCAACATCGGGACCGCGATCTTCGGCAGCATCGCGAAGTTCCGGGAAGTCCTCGAGAAGGGGCACGTCGGGATAGACGAACTCGGCGACCTCATGAAGATGATCCTCGACGCCTACACGGACGAGGTCGCACCCCCAAACCCGACGACCCAGGCGCAGACTCCTCCGACTTCTCGGTAGTCCGCGACTGGGTCTTCATCGAGTCCGACTTCCTCCGCGAGTATGGGTTAGACCTCGTCACCCAGCTCGACTCGCTGACTTGGCGCAAGTTCCTGGTCCTCCTCCGGGGCCTGTCTCCGCAGTCGGCGACTGTCACGGCGATGACGTCGCGCATCCAGTTCGGCGAGCGCGAGCACGTGAACCTCGTCTCTGACTCGACCGCGGCCCAGAAGACGTTTGAGTCGCTGTTCAGGCCGCCGGCTCCTCCCGCGTAGAATGAGCTCATGGCCCTACAAGTAGGCGAGCTCTTCGCCGCACTGACGATCGACAAGACCGCGTTCAGCAGCGGCCTGAAGGAGTCGCAGGGGGAGGCTTCCGGCTGGGGATCCAAGGTAGGCGGCGCCATCAAGGACGTTGCCAAGGTCGCCGCCGTCGCGTTCGCCGCGATCAGCACGGCCCTCATCGCCACGACTACGCACGCCGTCGACTTCGCCGAGACGTACTACGTCGCCTCCAAGCGAGTCGCCGACATCACGGGGATGGACATCGAGGCCGCGAGCCAGCTCGTGGCGATCTTCCAGCGATACGGCCTCGATGGCGACGTGGCCATCAAGACGATCGGGATGCTCGAGAAGAACGTCGGCAACCTGACGAAGACGACGAAGGCCGAGACGGCCTTCGAGAAGCAGTACGGCGTCTCTCTCCGAGACACGAGCGGCGCCGTGAAGAACGCGTCCGACCTCATCGGCGTCGGCGCTGACATCTTCACCAACAAGAGCATCCCCGCCGTCCAGAAGGCCGCCGCGGAGTCGAAGCTCTTCGGGAAGAGCTGGCAGTCGATTGTTCCCATCCTCTCGCTCGGGGCGCAGGGGATCTCGGACGCCGAGGACGAGGCCGCGAAGCTCGGAATGACGCTCACCGCGTCCAACGCGAGCGACCTCAAGAACTACAAGGCCTCGACCATCGCGATGGACGAGGCGATGGGAGGCCTGACCCTCCAGCTCGGTCTCGTCGCTGTCCCACTCTTCACACTCATCTCGACAACCCTCACCCAGAAGGTTGCGCCCGCGATCCACACCATCGTGACCGTGATCGGGAACTGGGTCAAGAACAGCGGCGCCCTGGCGGCCATCACGAAGGTCGTCACTGCGGCGATGGACACGATCTCGTCGGTGATCACCGACCTGGTTGGGAAGTTCATGGACTTCATGTCGCAGGGCGACAACATGAAGAACCTCCTGGAAGCGCTCGGCCTGATCGTCCTCGTGGCAGTCGTCCCGCCCTTCGTCGCCTGGGCCGCAGCCACGATCCTCGCTACCCTCCCGATCGTCCTCCTCGTCGCCGCGGTCTTCCTCGTCGTCAAGGCGCTGAACGACCTCGGCATCCTCCAGCCGCTGGTCACGAAGGCGACTCAGTTCTTCGGGAAGGCGCTCGAGTACATCCAGAAGACCGTCCTACCCGCCCTGATCGCGGCTTTCAACTGGTTCATCGCTAACGTGCTCCCGGCCCTTGGGAAGGCGCTCGACTGGGTCGTCAAGAACGTCATCCCGCCGTTGCGCGACTCGCTCGACTGGTTCACGACCAACGTGCTCCCGCTGCTGGCCAACGCCTTCCAGTTCATCGTTGACACGGTGCTCCCAGCGCTGGCGCAGGCCTTCGACTGGTTCGTGAAGAACGTCATCCCTCCCGTCGCGGCTATCATCGGCGACCTCGCGGACATCTTCCGGAACGCGTTCTCAATCATTCAGCAGGTCGTGCAGCTAGCGATCGCGATCATCACCAACCTGTGGCACGAGTTCGGGGACGACATCCTGAACGGTGTCAAGACAGCGTTCACGTTCGTCCAGGAGACGATCCAGAATGCTCTAACGATCGTGCAGGGCGTCTTCGACACGTTCTCCGCCCTGTTCAAGGGCGACTGGAGCGGCGTGTGGGACGGCATCAAGAAGATCTTCAGCGGTATCTGGGACGAGATCGGGTCCATCGTGAAGGGGGCATTCGGCCTCCTAAAGACTGAGCTCGACGCGTTCGGGAAAATCTTCGGCAACGCGTGGGATGCCATCTTCAGCGGCATCAAGGGCGGGATCAGCATCGTGTGGGATGCGATCGTCGCTCTCATCAAGGCGCCGATCAACCTCATAATCGGGATGGTCGACACCCTCATCGACGCGCTCGACTCCATCCAGATCCACACGCCCCACATGAGCATCCCGAACCCGCTCGGCGGGAACATCGACATGCCGTCGTTCGACTGGAACGGCTTCGACATCAGGAAGATCAAGATGCTCGAGGCGGGCGGCGGCGCGAGCGGCTGGACGCTCATGGGAGAGCGCGGTCCCGAGCTGGCCAAGATGCCGGGCGGGTCGCAGGTATACAACGCCGCGCAGACCGCGGCGCTTCTCGGTCGCGGGGGAGGCGGCGGGGGCGTTACGATCGGCGCGATCTACGGGGTTCAGCCCGACGAGGTCGAGCGTCAGACGACGCGCGGCATTCGTCGCGCGCACCTCGCCCTCTCGCTAGCAGGTCGCTGATGAGCAGGCTCGACTACTACTCGCCCGCGGGACAAGAACTCAGCTTCCTCACCGGGAGCGGGGTTCCGATCCGCCTGCTCGAGATCTCCGGGATGGAGGGCGTGAAGGCGTCCCCGCTCGCGCTGAAGTCACCGGGCCAGCCGGGTGAGAGCGCGCTCGACCTCCTCATCCCGTCGCGCACGCTGGTCGCCACGGGGATACTGCAGGCGCGCACGAACGACGCGCTGTGGCAGCTTCGCCGGACAGTCCAGTCGATCCTCGTCGAGCAGCCGGTTCGCCCGGGCGCGACTCTCCAGCTCGGCCGCCTCCAGCTCACGCGGGACAACCAGTCGGCCGTCGAGCTCCTGTGCATCCCCACGAGCATCTCCATGCCGCGTCCCGCGGGGACAGCGGCGTTCTGCGGCATCGACGTGGAGTTCTATGCGCCGTACCCCTACTGGCAGGACGCGTATGACTCGATCCTCAACTTCAACGCTGCCGGAGGATGGCACTGGGGCGGCGGTTCCGACGTGCAGTTCCCCCTCGCGATGGCGACTAACAACATCACCCAGGACGTCCAGAACACGGGCGATGTCGACGCGCCCCTGCAGATCACGATCACGGGCGACTGCACCAACCCGGCCTTCACGAACGTGACGACCGGGGAGACTATCGCCTTGACTGGCCATCTCATCGCGGGCGACTACATCGTGATCGACACCACGTACGGCAACAAGAGCGTCACGCTCTACCACCTCGGAGTCGCGAGTAACGCGATGTCCTGGGTGAACCTGGCTACGACCACCTTCTGGTCTCTACGACCGGGTATTCAGACCGTGTCCTTCTCTGCGACGCCGAACCCGTCGGGTTACTCGAGCGCGACGTTCCGACGCCGCTACTCGGGAGTCTAGGATGAGGGCATTCCTCCTCGATCGTGACACGCTCACGCTGCTCGCCGAGATAGACGACGCGGCCTCGACCATCGTGACTACGCGGAGCTACTACGGCACAGCGACCGTCGAGCTCACGATCGGGCGACGCAAGCCGGCGGCCCCGCTGATCGTGGAGGGCAGCACGCTCCTTTACGTCCCCGGCGGGGTCCACAACCTGATCTACCTCATCGAGCGCCGGCAGGAGGACGAGGACGGGTCGAGCACGGACTTGCTCACGTTCGGCGGGCGAGGGATCGACGGAGTGGCCATATCAGACCGCCTCGTGTATCCCGCTGCAGGCCTCGCATATGACGCGCTCAGCGCGACTCACGCCGAGACCGCTATGAAGCACTACGTCGCCGCGAACGCGGGCGCGAGCGCTGCGGCAGCGCGCCAGGTTCCCAACCTCACGATCGCCGCGGACAGCGCACGCGGCACGGCACTGGACACCTCGGGTCGCTACCAGTACGTCCTCGACATGCTGATGCAGATCGGTCAGACGGTCGGGATGGGCTGGGAGATCACGTACAGCCCGACTACTAGCAAGTTCGTCTTCGACGTGATCGTGGGCGTGGATCGCACGTCGACTGTCTACCTCGACTTCGCCCTCGACTCGCTCGCCCAGTGGCATCAGCTCGACACGCTGGTAGGCAGCAAGACGGACGTCATCGTCGGCGGTCAGGGAGACGGGGTCAACCGCGACATCGCCGAGCGACCCGCCGTGCCCCCGTCTGGATGGAGCAGGCGCGAGGCATTCCTCGACGCCACGGACATCCCGATCGGGAGCACATCGCTGCTCCAGAGTCGCGGAGACGCGTTCATCGCGGCCAACGGCCAGCAGCAAGCGCTCAGCGCCGTGGTCCGTCAGTTCGGCAGCTACCAGTACGAGCGCGACTACGACCTCGGGGACATCGTCACCGTGAGGAACATCGAGCGCGACGTGAGCTATGCGGCGCGCATCATCTCAGTGAAGACGACCTACTCCGGCACTGCTGCTCCCGTGGTCGAGGCCGTTGTCGGTCGCCCGTTCCCCGGGGACCCGGGTCAGCTCGACTTCTCGGGCGGGGCGGCCGACAACGTCTCCGTCTCCTCGATCGCCAACGGCTCGGTCGCCCTCGCGAAGCTCGCCAATCCCGCGGCGCACACCGTCCTCGGGAACAACACGTCGAGCGCGGGACCCGTCGTCACGATCGCCGGCCCAGCAGCGGGAGCGGGCGCCGACATCACCGTAGACGCGACTGGAGCAGTGGGTACTGCGGACACGTTCGCGCCTGCCGCGCATGGTCACAAGCTCGCCACGTCGGCAGCTACTCCTCTTGCCAATGCTGTCGCTGGAGCCGCGGGCACGTCGGGCCACTCGCCCTCACGAGACGACCACGTGCACCCGCTGAAGGGGGCGCTGACATCTGCGCCTTCGCGTGTCTATTCAACTTCAACCCTCACGGGCCCGACAGTCCTCACGGACGTCCCTGGGCTCACTGTGACGTTCACGCCCGCAGTGGATGAGTACGTTCGCATCGATGTCGCTATGTACATCCAGACATCAGCGGCCGCTGCCGGCATCTACTACATTCTCGTAGTCGACGGGGTGGCCCAACCAGGTCAAGCTTACTTCTATCCCAACGCCGCCAACGAGCACGATAGCACGGTCAGTCGGACTTGGTGGGTCGCTCTCGCGCACGGGTCCTCGCACACTCTCAAGATACAGGCTAACAAGTACACCGTCGCCGGCGGGAAGGTCATCGCAGGTTCGGATGCGACAACTATGGACATCGCGCGCTTCGCTCAGTGAGCAGAGGATATAGGATACCCGCATGACACAACGCAGCCGCTTCTTCGACTCGTCTGCGGGCGACCGCATCTATACCTCCGATGCCTGGGCCCAGGTGGTCACGGCCATCAACACGGACGGCGTGGTCTCGGGGTCAGGCGCGGGCGCCCAGATGGGTGTCATCCAGAGCACTCCCGCGGCGATGACCGTGAAAGTCGGTCTCGGGCAGGTCCTCATCCAGGGCTACTACCTCGAGGTCTACTCGGCCGCCGAGTCCCTCTCGATCACTGCGGCGAACTCGTCCAACCCGCGCATCGATCGCATCGTCGCGCGTCGCGACCTGTCCGGGCGCACGTGCCTCCTGGCCGTCCTCACGGGCACCCCCGCGGCGACCCCCGCCGCTCCCGCGCTGACTCAGAACGCGGCCGGGATCTGGGAGATATGCCTCGCTACGGTGTACGTGGCAGCCGGCGCTACCTCGATTGTCACAGCCAGCATCACGGACACGCGCGCGTTCGCGCAGGGTCCCGATGTCGTCGCCACTCTGTCGCCCTCGGGCGGGCACAGGCACGACGGAGCGGACTCGCGTACCGTGCGCTACACCGACCTCGGCAACGTCCCGGCGGAGTTCGCGCCGACCGACCACGGGCACACGTCGAGCGGAGACGGCGGTACCCTCGCGTGGAGCACGATCACGGGGAAACCTTCCTACTACGCGCCCACTGACCACGGCCACACCGCGTCCGGCGACGGCGGAACGGTCGCCTGGTCAAGCGTCACCGGGCGGCCCTCGACCTACGCGCCGAGCGCGCACGCGACGACGCACGAGACGGGCGGGTCGGACGCGTTCACAGCCGCGAGTATCGGCGGCCACAACCGTCAGTCAGCGGGCGGCGGGTCTGCGGGGCCGAATGTCTGGGTAGGAACGTCTGACCCCGGGGGGTCCGCCTCCGAGGGCGACATCTGGATCGCGGGTTAGACCTTCGTGACTGTCTTCGGCCGCTACGGCAAGCTCACCGCTGAAATTTACTACCCGTCCTACGCTGAGAACCAGAACTGCGAGTTATTCGCAGTTCCCGTTACTGGCAAGATGACCCGCCTTGGTGCGTGGTTGGCCATCAGTACTTTCGCCGGATGGGACGGGACCCACATGCCGGCCACGCGTCTGTGCGTCTGGAATAGTTCTGGCGTCCTCCTCGCCTACTCAGATCAGTTCTGGCCGTCGTCCGCGTCCCTCGTTCGATACGAGATGGACTTGCTCTCCCAGCTTTCCGTAGCCGCCGGGCAATACGTGTACATCGGCTTCTGGACTTACAAGGCATACGATATCGGGGTCTCGTTCGGGTCTGCAACGGGCAGTACGCACTACTGGAGCGGGAATACGGGAACTGGCCCGACGAATATCTCGTCGGGAGTAGGCCACGACAACTACCAGGTGAACGCCTACGCCTACGTGACCCCTGGAGCCAGCGGGAAGGTTCGTCGTTCGGGCGCGTGGAGCGCGGTGAGCGCGAAAGTTCGCCGGTCCGGAGGGTGGGCGACTCCGTCTGGAGTTCACGTCCGGCGCGGCGGATCCTGGGTGACGCTGTGACGCCGCGCAAGACCATAGTTACGACGACGACTGACGATAATTCCGGACTGAGCGGGAGCGACGTCTTCAAGCTAATGGAGCACATCGACCTGAAGGTTGACGGCGTCAAGAGAGAGATCATGGGCGTCATAGTCGAGGGTCGCGTCGCGCACACGCACGAGCACGAGACCCAGCAGGTCGCCCAGGCTCAGATCCTCGACCCAATTCAGAAGTGGTTCGAGAAGGTCCACCGCGAGGACGAGCGCCGAGATGCCCGGATGCGTCCGCTCGTCCAGGCGGCTACCTGGGTCACTAACCACTGGATCGTCTCCGCGTCTGCCGTCGGGCTGGCGCTCGCTGGTCTCACCCATATAGGAGTAATTCGACCGTGACTGACACCTTCCACCCCCAGCTAGGACTGATCGCTCGAGATCCGGAACAGGAGGCGATGTCGCTCCCAGCGCTCGCCGATCTCGGAGCGCTCCCGACTCCTCCGGTCGAGATGCACAACATCGAACTCGTTCCTGACAAGGACATGCTCGGGAACGACGTCTGGGGAGACTGTGTCTTCGCGGCCATCGAGAATAACAGGCGCATCGCCGCCGCCGCCCTCGGAGTCCCGATCGCGCGGATGACCGCCGCGCAAGTCGTGGACGCCTACAAGAAGTTCACGGGCGCGACGACTCCTCCGGGACCGGGCGCCGTCATCCTGAAGGCGCTCGCCTGGGCTCACAAGTACGGCTGGGGCGGCAACGCGCTCCTGGCCTACGCGGACGTCCCTCGTACCGAACTCGCTTACCGCGAGGCCGTCAACGAGTTCAAGTCGATCGTCGCGGGAGTCGAGCTCAAGACCCCGCAGAAGTACCCCGCGAAGGTCTGGGCAGACCTCGGCGGAGCGAACTACGGCGGCCACGGAGTGGCCGGCGGGACCGAGATCCCGGGCTACGACTGTTTCAAGACCTGGGGCTACCTGGTCAAGGCGACCCCCAACTTCATGAACAAGCAAGGCCAGGAAGTCCTGGTCCTCGTCTGGGACTTTCAGTGGAAGACCCTGACGTACGAGCGCCAGGTTCAGCTCGCCACGGACTACCAGACGCTCACAGGGAAAGCCTGGCCTGGGCCCGCGCCCGTCGCGCCGCCGACTCCTCCCGTCCCGCCCGTTCCGCCGACTCCCACGCCGCCAGCCGCTCGCAAGACGTTCACGGTCACCACGCAGAAGACCATCCACGACGTGGCACTCGCGGTCCACGGCAATCCGCGCCTGCTCCTTCGCTGGAACCAGGGCCGCTACGGCCTCAGCGACGGCGCCGGGTCGAGCCTCTACCAGGCGGTCAAGCCCGGATGGGTGCTGTTCGTCACGGCGTCGTAGGAAGTCGCGTTGGACAGGACGGCCGATCGAGGTTAGGATCGCCTGGTCTCTGAGACCAACTCGCACCAAGGAGAAGCATGCTCAACTCTGCTGTCGTCTGGCTGCGCAACCAGTGGGTCAAGATCCCCGACTGGTTCCGCGCGGCTATCGTCTACGCGGTGACAGTAACCGTCGCCCTCGGCCAGAAGTTCACCTGGACATTCCCGGCGAGCTTCCAGGAGGCCGCCAGCGAAGTCGGCGCGTTCCTCGTGATCCTGCTCCCGGCGCTCGTCGCCGTCTTCAGGACGCGGGTGCTGCCATTCGTCGTGAACTGGTACATGGATACGTTCGGGGTCTCTGACGCTCGCGAGATCGGGTCGGCCTCGACCTACACGTCGGGTCGCGTCCAGCAGCGTACGTTCTGGTTCATCGCGCGCGACTAGACGCTCGTAGGAAGTCGCTGCAAACCGAGGGTGGACATTCGTCCGCCCTCGGTTTAGGATCTGCGCTACGCCGACCGGCGAACACAGTAAACGAACCACTCGAGAGGAACTCACCCGATGAACGACTGGCTTACCGACCTCAAGGCCCACGAACCCTGCACTGGGGGCTACCAGTGGGCACGAGACAACAACATCGCCTCTCTCGCCGAGGCGTTCGCCAAGCTCGAACGTGGCGACTGGTGGCTGTGGCTCGCCAGTGCGTATAAGGTCGAACTCGACAAGCCCCGACTCGTGACGTTCGCGGCCGACTGCGCCGAGCGCGCCCTGCCGAAGTTCGAGGACCGCTATCCCGATGACGCCCGACCCCGCAAGGCCATTGAGGCGGCCCGCGCATGTGTGACGTGTCCGTCGCCTGAGACTCGCGCCGCCGCCTACGCCGCCTCCGCCGTCGGCGCCGCCGCCTACGCCGCCGACGCCGCCGCCCGCGCCACCGACGCCGCCGACGCCGCCGCCTACGCCGCCCACGCCGCCGACGCCGCCGCCTACGCCGCCCACGCCGCCGCCTACGCCGCCGAGCGTCAGTGGCAGGCGGACCGGCTCCGTGAGCTGTTCCCCGAGCACTCACGTCGTGCCTAGCGCATCCACGGGCGCGGCGCGCGCAGAGTCGCGCGTCGCGTCGACATTCCTAGAAGGAGACCCCTCAATGGCCCAAGCACGTGAGCTATCCTCGAAGCAGGAGGCTGCGATCCGCGCGACGGCGCTCGAGGTCCAGCTCCCAGACGGGGTGACAGACGTCGCCTGCGTCTCGGAAGGAACTGTTGGCGAGCGGTTCACCAGCGGCGACTTCAAGGGAGTCGGCGGGTCAACCAAGTTCGGCGTCGCGTGGGTCGTCCGCGGGCGCGAGAAGTCAGAGCCGATCGCGCTGTACGACACCCCGCAGGAGGCGAGCGTACTCTTCGATCTCCTCACGGGACCGGAAGGAGAGCTATGGCACAGGAAGGAGCGTCGGAAGGCGCTGATCCAGGAACTCGAAGCGAAGGAGTCCGCGGAGGAGGCGGAGGCGAAGGCAACGCTGAAGGCGGCGAACGCCGGTGGCGCTGGCTCGAGTCGACCGAAGCGCTCCAGCGGGAGGCGTTCCGCTCGCCGGTAGACGCGATCCGCGCGGATGACGCGCTGGTCGCGCAGTCACTCAAGGAGAACGTCCTCGCCGCGGTCATCGAGCTCGGAGAAGTCACGCGCGAGTTCTCGTGGAAGCCGTGGGCCCACGACGGGCCGTTCGTGAACCGTGAGCGAGTCATCGAGGAGCTCGTAGACGTCGCTCACTTCATCGGCAACATGCTCGTCAACCTCGACGCGGGCGACGACGAGTGGGAGCGCGAGTACCAGCAGAAGCAGCGAACCAACCGACGGCGCCAGATCGTCGGCTACTCAGCCAGGAAAGGAGACCGGGGTTGAAGATCACGTACGAGTTCGACGGTCGTAAGACGACCGCCAGAGTAGAGGCGTCCGCGTGCGCCGGGGAGATCCTGACGCCGGGAACAATCGGCGTCGTCGGGAACGGCACGGCGACCGCCGAGCCGGGAGACGTCTTCGACTACACGGTCGGGCGGAAGATCGCTTCCGGTCGGGCCATCCAGGACTTCGGCGAGAAGCTCGAGCGACAGGGCCTCCTCGAGTCTCGCGCCGTCCCGAAGCAGAAGACTCCGCGCCCGGACTGGCAGCAGACCGCGACGTGGACTACCGCCGAGGGCGATGTCGTCCGCATCGGTCAGCTCGAAGACGAGCACCTCGTCAACATCATCAAGATGATCAGGCGCCGACCAGGAGCGGACCGCGTCCTCGCCACGCCCCTCGGGACAGCGCTCGGACTCGAAGTGACGCGCCGGTTCTTCGAGCAGCTCGACCGCGTGATCGCGGACATCTGCCGATGAAGATCTACGTCGCGGGTCCGATGACGGGCATTCCCTCCTTCAACTTCCCGGCATTCGACGCGGCCGCCGCTCAGCTCCGCGACGACGGCCACGAGGTCGTCACTCCCTCGGAGATGGACGATCCCGAAGACCGCGCGAACGCGATGGCGTCACTCGACGGCCACTACATCGGGGGCGTCTCGCGCAACAAGACGTGGGGCGACTTCCTCGCGCGCGACGTGAAGCTCCTCGCGGACGAGGGCATCGACGCCGTGCGAGTCCTCCCCGGGTGGGAGCGATCGAGCGGCGCTCGCTTCGAGACGTTCGCGGCGATCGGCCTGAAGACCCCCGTCGAGCGACTCGACGGCACGCGCGTCAGCCTGGTCCAGCTCCTGATGGCGTGGACCGGCCTCTCGCGGTCTGGACTCATCGGCCTCGTGACTGGCACGAAGCAGGCGCGTCGATGACGTGGCGTCGAAGGGGTCTCACGGGCGGGTCGACCGCCGACCTCCAGGCCGTCTCAGACGCCGTCGAGCGCGCCGATCTCCGTCGCGTGCGATCCTGCGAATGCCCGCCCGTGTGGCAGGGCATCCTGCCTCCCCCGTGTCGCGTGCATAACCCCTCGTCAGAGAGGACGATGACCACGACTACAACCTCGTTCGAGACATACGAGAGCAACCCCCTCCGGCAGCGACAGGTCACGGGCGCCGTGAAAGACAACCTCGGAAAGTCTCGAGTCGACCTCCTCCCATTCGTCGTGCTCGTCGCTGTCGGGCGCGTCCTCGGCTTCGGGGCCGCGAAGTACAAGCCGAACAACTGGCGACTCGGGCTCTCGTGGAGCGACACGATCGCGTCCGCGCTGCGCCACATCTTCGCCTTCGCAGAGGGCGAGGACATCGACTCTGAGTCGGGCCAGATGCACGTGGACAACGCGATCGCTCAGCTCATGTTCCTGAGCCACTACTGGCACACCCGTACGGGAAAGGATGACCGCTGGTCATCCCTCCCCGCCGAGGAGAAGGAGCAGTCGAAGGCATGACAGACCTCATATGGGTAGCCATTCTCTTCATCGTCATGTTCTGGGCGCTCGCCCCGAAGACGCGCCGATGAAGACGTACTCGACGCTCAGCGAGGCGTGGGTCCTCGAGCTCGCGCACACTCGGGCGTTCGGCGAGGAGTTCGCTCCTCGAGGCCAGGCGACCATCGAGACGCGGTGGTCTCAGTTCGCGATCGACCGCCCGCTCACCTTCCCGGTCCGCGCCGAGGGCCGGGAGTTCAGGAACGTCATCGGCATCCTCGAGGCGCTGTCGCTGGTCGGCCAGTTCAGCGTCCCCGAACTGTTCACTGACCGCGTTCGCAAGTTCCTTGACTTCGAGGACGCAGGCGTCTTCCACGGGTCGTACGGCGCTCGCATCGCGGGTCGGCTCGGCGACCTCGTGGACTTGCTGAAACGCGATCCCGACTCGCGCCAGGCGGTGCTCACGATCTTCGACTCGAGGTCAGACCTCGGCGCTGCCAAGCGCGACATCCCGTGCACCATCGCGATCCACTTCTTGGTCCGCGACGGGGAGCTCGAGATGCGTGTCACGATGCGCTCCAACGACCTCTGGCTGGGCACGCCGTATGACCTGCTCCAGTTCGCGGTCCTGCAGGCCAGCGTCGCGCAGGCGCTCGGTCTCGTGCCCGGGAAGTACGTCCACGCGGCCGGCTCCCTCCACCTCTACGAGCGGGACTTCGGCCCCGCCTCGAAGATAGGCGAGCCGCTCAACTACGCGGAGTTTCCGTTCCCGCTGTGGTCTCCCGACATGACGGACATCGGGATGATCAGTCAGCGCGCTCGAGACCTCGCGTTCAACCGCGTCCACCCCGATACCGCCTTCGAGCACTGGGTCCACGAGCTGGTCTGGCCCGAGGGTACCTGGTTCCCGGGGATGTCGCCGGCGTGAGACGCCTCATCATCGTGGGCGAGGCCCCAGGGAAGATCGGCATCTCGCCGACCCTCCCGGGCCTCGCCCTCACGGGCAACACGGGTCGCCACCTCGCCGACATCGCGGGGTGGCCGTTCGGCCTCTACCTGGCGCAGGTGGACAGGCGCAACCTGTTCTACGACGTTCAGCCGAAGTGGGATGTCGAGAAGGCGCGCGCCGCGGCGCGCAGGCTGGAGGCCTCCTTCTCGGGCGACAAGGTCATCCTGATGGGGACCCGAGTAGCCGAGGCGTTCGGCGCGATCGACCGCCCGCTCTACGAGTGGTGGGGAGATCACTACTGCAACTTCGCGCGTATCCCGCACACGTCCGGGCGCAACCGCGTGTGGAACGATCCCGCCGAACGAGCGCGCGCTCGTGCGTTCCTGAAGCCGCTGATATGACGCGCGTCGAAGGCGAGGACTTCGTCATCGAGTCGTCGCGCGGCAAGGAGCTCAAGCAGGCCGGCGCTCGGTGGGACCCGCGCCTCAAGGCGTGGAAGCTCGCCGCGACGAGGATGAACTGGATCATCCTCGCAGAGCTCGAGCTCGCCAACGTCTGGGACGACCCAGCGGCGCGCCCGTCTCCTCCCGAGATAACGGACGAGCGGCTGCTCCCGCACCAGCGACGAGCCGTAGAGCGCCTCGTGCAGGCGCGCCACGGCGAGCTCAAGGCGGTCTTCCCGGGAGGCGGGAAGACGTTCATCGCCGTCGCTGCAGCCGATCTCTCGGTGCCCGACGATCGCGTGGTAGTCGTCGCGCCTGCCTCCCTCCTGAAGACCTGGGAGGCCGAGATCCGGAAGTGGCAGCGAGTCCCGGGCGACGTGTACGTGGTCCAGGGGAAGCTCGACTACGATCGCGCTCGAGACGCGCGCTGGATCGTGATGTCGTGGGACAAGATGACGCGCGAGGCCGACTCCTTCGGGATCGGCTGGCCCGTCCTCGTCCTGGACGAGAGCGTGCTCGCAAAGTCGCGCGGGTCGAAGCGTTTCAAGACGCTGCAGAAGATCCGTCGCGGGTTCGCGCGCGTGTGGCTGCTCAGCGGCTCGCCGACCACGCGCTATCCAGACGACCTCTGGACTCAGCTCCACGTCATCTGGCCGCGCGCGTTCCCGTCCTACTGGCGGTTCGCCGAGCGGTACTGCACCGTCGAGGAGACGCCGTGGGCACGGATCGTGACGGGCGCTCGCGCCGGTCGCAACGCCGCCGAGGAGAACTCCGACCTCATCGACGTGGTCACCGAGGATGACGCCGGCCTCGACCTACCCGAGTACCTGTTCGAGCCGCCCGTACTGACCGACATGCGGCCGAAGCAGGCGCGCGCCTACAGGTCGATGGCCAAGGACTTCATCGCCGAGCTCGGTGACGGCACGCAGGTCGTCTCGGCCAACGAGGCCGCGAAGCTCACCCGCCTGCAGCAGATCGCATCCTGGTGGGACGGCGAGTCCGGGAAGCACGACGCGGTCGCCGACCTGATCCGATCGTTCGAGCCGCCGTACCTGATCTGGACGCACTGGAGGGACGGCGCGCAGGCTCTCCGGGACCGCCTTGAGGACATCGGAGTCGACGCGCGACTCGTGAACGGCGGTACGCGCGACCGCGACGAGGAGGAGTGGCTCGCCGCGTTCAAGGCGGGCACGCTCGAGGCGCTCGTCCTGTCGCTCGGCGTCGGGAAGTTCGGGCACACGTTCACGAAGACCCGGACGATCATCGGCGTGGATCGCACCTTCATGGCGGACGACCTCTACCAGTCGTCCTTCCGCGTTCGCCGCATCGGGCTCGAGCACCGCCCCGTCTGGGTGCCCGTGGTCGCGGCAGGGACCGTAGACGAGCTGACCGTCGGCGACAACATCGAGGCGAAGCTGACCAGCATCTCCAAGATCACGCGAGCAGACCTCGCGTCACTGCTGAAAGGGATGGGACGTTGAAAAAACACTTCTGGCTGGCGATCGACCCGGGCATCACTACGGGGTGGGCCCTCCTAGACGACGCTGGAGAGATCCAGGCCACGTCCGTCTGGGGAACGGCTGAGCTCAAGCAGTCGCTCGACATCCTGATCCGCGAGGCGCACTTCGCGGGGTACTCGCTCACGATGGTGATCGAGACGATGCCATCTGCCGGGCGCATGGGAGCGCTGGGTCAGAAACTCGAAGCCGTGAGGCGCGACATCATGTCGATCGTCGCGGAGACGTACGAGATCCCGTATGTCTCAGTCATGCCGGGCGAGTGGAAGCCGTCGAGGATCGCGAAGACGACGCGCGTGCCGTCTCGGTTCCGCGACACCCCGCTGATGGTCCATCAGAAGGACGCCGTGAAGATGGGCAGATATGTCATCGAGAAAGTCCGAAGATAACATTGGACAACGCCGCTCGAAGACGTTAGGTTTACACCATGAACGCGCACTCGACCTCAACGATTATCCCGGGATCCGATGTTCACCTGTTCGACATCGCGACCCCGGGATACCAGACGGTTCGGGTATTCGTCGGGTACGCCGACGAGGAGTCGTACATCGTGGACGAGACCGGCGAGACGGACGAGTTCAAGACGACCGACTCCCTGATCAACGAACTCCGCGCGTGCTACCACTTGACCGACGAGCAACTCGCTTCGGTCAACCTTCTCGTACAGGACTGAAAGGAGTTCTTCGGTGTTCCACGTAGACCTCGACTGGACCGACTCTGATAGCTTCGAGTCGGATGAGAGCGATCGCGTAGTCGGCGCTATGGATATGGCAGGTTTCGCGGCAGATACGTTCGGACTAACGCACGAGCTCATCGACCCGCGGGGACCGGGCGGAGGCTGGCCGATCATCAGGTTCACGGGCGAGCGCGACGCGATCGTCAAGCTCCTCCGCTACTACTTCGCCGGGTCCTCGTCCGATGCACGTCATGATGACGAGTACGAGCAGCTCATCGAGGTCGAGTCATGAGCTGGGCCACGATCGACTTCCAGAACGACCCCAACCTCGCGCGATCGACCGACTGCTACAAGCCGCCGCTCCTCGCCTACGTCGCGGACCGCGCGGAGCCGTCGTTCCGCGGCGGCGGATGGAAGATCCTCCACGCCAACGAGGCCGCGCAGGCCGTCGACATCAAGCGCGTCTCAGTCGTGAACGAGCTCGCTCAGATGGCGAAGCGCGGCACCGTCGAAATCGACAACCTCGGCGACGGAGACTATCGCGTTCGCCTCACGCCCGCGGGCCAGGCAATCATCGACGCGGGCGCCGTCAGTGCCCATCGGAACTAGGAGGAGCGATTGACGCACAAGGTACTCGCAACAAGACGGTTCATGATCTCACTCACAGGATCGACTGACGACCGTCTTGAAGCAGTCTTCAACCTCGTAATGAAGAACGATAGGAAGCACACACTGGCGATCCGGTCTGCAGAGATCGCTCTTCGAGGTAATCGAAGTACGCTCGAGATTACAGGCGAATACACTGCCAAGGGCGCGTGGGAGTCAGATCTCACCCGGCGCTTCGTTCGCGCTTGTGCGAAGATTGGATGCGGGGCGCGTGTGCGCCTTGAGTACTTTCGCTGATGCCAACTGAGTCCACGGGCCAGGAGCACCTGACCCCCGTCAAGATCAAGTCGACCTCGGCGACCGAGCGCGGCGGGTTCAGGAAGTGCCGTCGCTCCTGGTTTTTGACGGTCGTCCACAGACTCGACGCTCAGGACGGGAACGTCAACTTCTTCCTCGGGACGATCTACCACCGGGCGCTCGAGGCGTACTACCGCGCGCAGATGGCGGGCCTCCCCGACGACGATCGCGACCTCGCCGCGCTCGACGCCTACCAGGACGCCTACGACGAGTACATGGCTCGGCTCGCGAGTCAGCTCGGGGCGCTGTGGACGTACGGCGAGCAGGGCTTCCGCGAGGCCGGCGAGCTGGGCATGGAGATGCTCCAGAACTACCTCGAGCGCGAGCGACGAGACCCGCTCCTAGACCACGTAAACGCGGTGGAGTTCCGAGTCAACGTACCTGTCCCGCATCCGGTTACGGGTCGCAAGGCGGGCGTCCTGAGCGTCCAGGCGGACGCCGTCGGGACGAAGGACGGCCTCCTCTCGGTCGCGGACCACAAGACCGCGTCGAGCAACGTGTCGTCCGCGCACCTCGACCTGGACGATCAGCTAACCGCTGAGGTCTACGCCTGGTGGAAGGACTCCGGGGAGTTCCCGGAACAAGCGATCTACAACGTCTCGCTGAAGAAGGCGCCGCATGCGCCGAAGGAGCTCCAGCCCGACAAGAAGACCGGGAAGCGGAAGCTCTCGAAGGCCAAGAACCAGGTCACGACCTACGCGCTGTACCGCGGTGAGATCACGCTCCTCGGACTGGACGTGGCGGACTACACCGACTTCCTCGTGTTCCTCAAGGAGCGCGAAGAGAACGGCGAGGACGCGCTGTTCCGGCGCGAGGCGACGTTCCGCACGCCCGACCA
>Ga0265324_10000211_pt1 | contig 44596 bp, 24 predicted proteins | sample 41419metaG_FD_198634 | JGI IMG/M metagenome (GOLD analysis project Ga0265324, IMG submission 198634) | Rhizosphere microbial communities from Carex aquatilis grown in University of Washington, Seatle, WA, United States - 4-14-19 metaG | ecosystem: Host-associated > Plants > Roots > Rhizosphere...
TCAACCACCCGCGAAGTAGAACCGGCCACCTCCTCTGGGCAGGAGGCTCCGACCCTCTCCGGGGTTGGCCTAAGAGGAAGTGCTCCTTATGTGGTCTTTACCACCATCTGAAATGGGCGAAATTTCGCCCAGATGGTAGACATGACTAGAAGTATCAGACTTCTGGCCTGAGAGAAGGCAGTCTCTCTCGCGAAAGCCCAATTTCTCTTCTTTCTTTTTTTCACACGCTTTTTTATATAGGCAGCGAGTGATATCTCGAGCCGGGAACGTGAGTGAACTCGCTGGCTGCGAAACTTATTCTTTCAAACCCAACGCAATCTCATCTATTAAATTAAATAAAGGAGAACCGAACCCTGAAGCAGCAGGAACTCCTAGATAGACCTGTGGAATCTTTCTCATCAGGAAGGTGGGTGGCCGGCCGCTCTTTAAGTTAAGTAATATTGGGTGCACTCCCATTGAATCGAAGTTTAGGAATGGAGTCTAGTGATTGTCCAGGAGGAGACCCGGAATTCAGAGCAACTATCAAAGGAGAAAGCTTCTAATCTTTGCCTTTGAAGCCAACCCTCCCTCCGTGGAAGCCCGTTGAAGTTGGTTGCCGAGACCCATAAATTACGAGTTCCCAAGCCCACTATCCGGAGCCAAAAAATCTTCTTTCCACCCAGCTCTTCTTTCTGTTTTCACGAATCCTAGTGCCAAGCTAACTAACTTGGATTCGCGAACACAAACAATTAGCAGCACGCATAATTCCCGCTCTCTTCCTATCTGACCTAGCTAACCAACCATCGGTTTTAGGCCATCAATACCTATCCAATTCCCGGTAGGATAGGACTAGTTTCAACAACGAGGAAGTACAACATAGCTCTCATTGCCCCTGTTTTGAACCTGGGAGAGTGGCGTTAGGGCACATAAATAAATAGGTCTCAACATTCCCATGTTTTTTGTTGGTGAAGCAATCCTTCCTTTCAGCTTTCTTTGCTCATTGCTTGGTCCAACCTTTCGAATCCAAATCGAACTATGCCTTCAGTTGCTTTAGGAGAGTCACTGCTTTCTGCTGCTCGTGATGGAGTGCCCAGACCAGTTTCTCGCGGCCCGCAACGCACCATGCCCCGCACTGTCTACATCAAAACTCCTTAATCTTCTTCAGACACTCTAGACTCCTCCTTCTTTCTCTTTTATGTATGGCTCGAGGTTCTCTGATCTAACTCCAGAACAAGCCCAAAATCGTTTACCTGCTTTTCAAATTCATTCAAATACCAAAGTGGAATTGGGAAACTCTTTTTCTTTTCTTGATCCAAACAGATTTGAGCCTAACCCCTTCATCAACTGCGGGGTCCCAACTACTTTCAGCTCTTTGTTCTCTAGCTTTATTTTTCCTTTAGCCAGTACGGCTTCTTTCCACTTAGGGTTAGAAGCTTCGATCAGAAGACTCGAATCATCAAGGTATCTCGCTATCAAGTTGTACTGAGGCATGCTATGGTGTAGCGCCGCCTCGTGAGTGAGAGGATTTGATACTCAACTAGAAAGAGGAACAATTAGTCCGTCCAGACATACCAAAACTATTGACTTGATCTCACGGGACCGAATGACCAAATCCACTAAGCTAGAAACCCATTCAAATTCAACTCAAGCAAGCCAAGCAAGATTTTCTAAGGAGTCGTAGCTCAGAGAAAGTACCGCCACATCACTGAAATGGGCCTGGCCTTACGCACACATGCCAAAGAAATATTGAATGGATGCCTTCATGACCGCTGCCTACTTAAGGTTTCGCTTGCCTTCTACACTTCTTCAAAGGAAGTCACCACATGAGATGCTATTTGGAACTTGTCCCGATTGATTATTCGCTCTTGCGTGTCTTTGGAGCCCGATCCCTAGCTTGCTTATGACTTTACCGGTGCTCTATTTCTTTTCAATTTCCATTCAAGAGTTCCTATGTGGCTCAACAAATCACCTCTCCCTCCACTACACCCGAAGGGTACATTGATTCCGGGGCTTAACACTATTCTTCTTTCAAGTATCAGATCGCAGCTTTCACTAGTTATATTACCTTTAGCGAAGTTCTACTAATGAGTTTCCTCTGGCGCTTCTCTCTTGGGCATTTCACTTCCTGTTATGCCATTACAAAGCGTAAAAAGAGGCATATTTATATGCTTAGCACAATACAACTATAAAGAAGTAGTGGTAAAGGCAGCGGCGGAAATTCGAAAAAGCAAGTAGGGCGACGGAAGAGTGTTTTTTGTGGAGAAGAAGTCAAAAAAGTATGTGTAGCGAGGCGCAATTACATATAGTAGGGAGATAGGACTGAGAACAGGTTTCGAGGCTGTTTAGCCGATGGAAAAGAAAGCCGGATAAGGCAAAGTTTGGTAAGGCTATTTCCAATGAAATAAAGGAAGGCAAGGCTTAAGCGAACGAGAAGTATTTGGTAGAGCTGCTATGCGAATGCCATGAGCGGTTGAGTAAGGCCGCCCCCACTCTACTTTATTTTACCTGTTTGTTGTTGGCCTCCCTCCAAACTTCTTTCTCGTACGTAGCCCCATAGGCAATTGCTTCGATTCTATCCTCTATCTGCTTTGACCTCCTGCTCAAAGAAGCGTATATTCTCGCCACTAGCTCCAGAAAGAGCGGGAAATCTTATGCTTCTTGAGTTTGTCTAAAAGCACGTACGTTACAACCTTCTCCATTTCCAAAACAAGCACTATTACACCTCTTCTTTTATTCGAACATTTCTTGGTTTACTTTTATGTATTACACAACGTTTGTCCCTGCTGTTGCAACTTGAGAATTTGGCCTCAAAACACGTTGTCCAACTGTCACATTTTACCAGTGTTATAAAAAACCAACTGGACTGGCTGGTCCGTGGAAAAACCGTGAACTGGACCCGGTTTGTTTGGTCTAGGTTGTGGATCGGGTCTACAGTTGAACAGGTCAAAATCCGGTTGAACTGGCCTGTTACTAGTCAAACCTATGAAACAAACATGCGGGTTTGAAACTGAAAAAAAGTTCAATGGGCTAATAAGTGACGAGATTCTAGAATCCTGGGTTGTTTATATTTTTTCGGGGTAGAACTTCTAGAGGAAATTAAGGTTGATAAAATGGAAATAAGTGGTTCAATTTCTTCCTGAAATGAGAATTTTGCCATATATGATGCTATACCTTTTCAAATGAATTAAATAAAGACAGATATAAAGAAATGTCCAGACTTTCTCGGGTGGAATTTATGAGGACTATGACAAATAGCTGATTTGCAACTTCGTTCCGCGCCAGAGTATACAAAGTTCACACTGAATGAAGGAAGCCATATGAGTGAAATCGCTTTCAAAAAAAATGCAAATATGAGAGTGAGTCCCGCGTAAGGAAAAGGGGAAAAAGAAAGCATACCCCTAGTGATATGAACTATGAGTAGCGGATTCGAACCAACTATTGATTTCCCCCATTCATTGGTCCATTTCCAAAAGAAGTCATCCCTCTTAATAGAACTAGAACTCCCCAAAAAGCTATTCTTGCTTAGAAATGAGAATTGCATGCAGCTTCTATTTGAAAATGAACTGGCACTACGTTGCACTCTCTTAAGGGGGCTTGCTACGGATGTTCCTTAGGTGTGGAGTGTGAATTGAAACGTGAGAATTTGTTTACTATTAGTAGGTAGGCGGCACAGGAGCGATAGCGATGACAATTTACGACTTAGTTGGAGGAGTCCAATAAGACTATGAGGGTCGATGTTATAAGATTCTTCCTCCGGTAACCTTCATTATAAGATTAGGTTTCAGTGCTTTGTAAAGCTAGAACATCATATTTAATTTTGAAACCATCACTCAGGCAACCAACCTTTGCTTTAAATAATTGGAAATGTTAAGGCTTAGGTCCTATTTCGATCGCACCAACTGCAATATCCAGATAACTGCCCCTAACACACAGAGCAGTTCCCCCCTTCTTAGAGCTGAGTGTTTCATAATGCTATCCCACACCTCAGCAAAATTCCCACAATGCCTCCTGCCTCCTTCAACCAACGCCAGATTTTTGCAGCTACTGAGCAATTTAAAAACAGGTTACAGGTGGATTCTTCTTCTGCACAAAAAGCACAAGCAAGGTCCCCTTCCCACCCTTTCTTGGCCAGGTTGGTTTTAGTAAGCAAGTTTGATAAGCCACACACACACACTTTCACTTTAAGTGGCATCTTAGCCCCCCACCCAAAGAAGCTTCCTCCTATCCTAAGACACTATCCCTACAAAGTTAAGGAAAGAGTACAAACTAGAGGTGGAAAAAGAGCCAGAACTAGACCAATTCCAGGTAAGTTGGTCTGGTAAATTGGTACAACACACACCAGAATTGGACAGTAAGTGGTACAGAGAGACTCTCTCATCAATAGCTACCTCATCAGCCTAGGTGAATGTTCCACTGACCATTGTCCCAAACTTCTCTTACTGTGGTCTGTTTGTTCACTGTTGAAGCATAAGCATGGGGAAAAAGATAGTCAAGAGTGAAGTCACCAAGCCATCTGTCACTCCAAAAATCAATGTCATAGCCTGTACCCACTGACATTTTAGAACCAAGGGCCGGCCACCAAATTGTTCAGTTGGAGAACCATTTTCCAGAAGTGAGAATGGGAAGAGGAAAAGGAAATCCTAAGCGGCCTCCTACTTCCTCTCAATTTGACTGTCTCAGATCCCCTCTTGAACTTCAAGGATAGAGTGTTCAGATCTAGGTAAATTGGACCGACTTATCCTATCTAATCATTGGCTATCGGCTTCCAATGCCAGCTTAGACCCAACACTCCTTTTCCTACCTACCCCTTTAGTAAAATGTCTCGTACTCACTCCAGGACCTTTCCTTTAGAGAGATACAGGAAAAAGTAGGATGACATGGTCAGAAGGGTGCAGTCTGCCTGGCATTAAATCCCTCCCCCATCTCTATACTGCCCTATACCTCTAAAGTATCCTTTAGTCAAAGCATTTGGAATTCATTTTGAGGGGACAAATGAGTTATTAAATGTTACCAATTAGGAATGCCCAACTCTTTACGCTTCCTCGGGAAGGATAAGAAATATAGGAACACTCCTTCTTAATAAGGTCGAGTAGCCACTCTAGCTTAATCATTGTGAATCCTTTCTCGAGTATGTGACTAGGTGTTAGTAGTAGAAAATGAATATACTTCATAAGAGCAAGAAGAAATTATTTCTTATTATTAGAAACATGTTTGATAAACTCGGTAGTATCTGTAATGTTAAACGTCCAATTAACTACAGAGTAAAGAGAGTATGCACAGTAAGTAAGAAAATTCGAAATGGTTGTGTCTTCAGCGTTAATCTGAAGTAGAGTAAGTAGGAATCGTTAAGAGTCAGTGGAACAGCCCACATTGCTGTAGATAGTACGCAGCCTACTAAAGCAACAATATAGATCCAGCTAGCTAGTCGTACTTAAATAGTAGCTATAACTCGAGAGAAAGAAATAATACCGTGTGTAGTTGAAATGAAAGGATGAAGAGCAAGTCGTACAGATTTAGATCAAAAAGCGTTTTTAGGTTTGGTTGTCAAGTCCATAAGCAACAAGTCTTACAGTAGCATTTAGAGTAGCAGAGTAAATAAAATCTACCGTACTACTGAATGCCATACCTACTTTTCAAAGTAGAGTAGAGAAGCTGTGATTATGGAACTGTGAAAGGGCCAGCAGTAGATTATTGTGGATAAAAGATTCATAGTTATTCACTTTCTCCTCCCATCGGGATTGAAGTGAAGCATGAACTTGTTGTTCAGTAGCGAGTGCACGTGCTAGTGACTCTACAGCTTCTTCTTTTTCTTTTAGAGCAACTGTAGCGTCCATTGCTTGTGAATGATATCGCATGTTGATTCGAGCTGTATCCAGTTCTAGATTATTAGAAGAGTCCATCTTTACGGGTTGACCTTGCGAGTCAAACCCTTGACTATTCATAGCCTTTTTATGGAATTGAATAGGTTGGTATGCACCCTTATTATTAATAAGAGGATTAGTCTCTGGTAAAGCTCGACCATAAATGGTAGGGGTATCATTAAGAATCTCCTCAGATGTCTTAACAATGGGAGCTTGGAGGCTAGTGGTAGAACTAACAGATACATCTGCTACTGGTTCAAAAAATGTATTGTCCTTAACAGGACGAAGAGGTTCACGCTAGTTGTGGGTCAGGTCAATGAAATGAAGTATCTATCTAGCTGATCCGAGAGCAAGATTCCTGTTATATTTTGATTTTCCGAGTATAATAAGTTTTCGAGAAGAAGCCATAGTTTCCAGGGAATCCTATACCGAGAACACTAGCTCCATATGTTTCGGGGGAATAGGAAAACCAATCTATCTATAAGTAAAGGAAACTTTTTTGCATAATTCGCCATCGGATCTCTATCCTATCGTTCGCTAATCTGCAGTTCTAAATCTTCCTATCTGGGTCAAGGAGCTGGGTGCTGGAGTATCATTTACTCTGCATTCCACTATAATAAAAATCAAAAATACATGTCCTTTACTTCAACTCTCTCAGAGGGGCCCCGCCGCCGTCTCAGTGTCGCTCGGCTTTGACAGAGCAATTAGAGTCAAATGTATGGGCATGTGTGGTGTGGCTCTCTAACCGGGTCAAGGGATCAACGTATGTGGGACATTAGAAAAGCTCGAAAGTCCACTCCATGGAATTAGAACACAACCGCCCTTTCGATCTAGTTTTGAAAGTAAGGGATTTCCAATTGAACTATGAAAAAGGTGTCAAAGATGAGGCTTTAGCGCCAGAAAATAAGCTAGCCAACCAAGTCTAGAAAAGAATCCGTAGGGCCGGTTAGGACTCTCGCTTCGACCCGGCGTCGTGCGTTAGATTTCGGAAAGTACCAAGAGGATAGCGGCTCGAAGGCTAGTAAGACCGCCTATACTCTAAGTACTTATATCTTTGCTCACAAGGTGGTTGAGAGTCATTGGCACATGCGGTGTCAATGGGATTCAATTTTGGCCCAGGGTGAGTAGAGGGTTAAAGCGTCGAGAACTAGGAGGATCTAAGGGACTTTCCTACAGGCAATGCGATTGCGTGCTCCTACTTGAGTTGTGAGAGAGCTGTTATCTTGATGGCTGGATTGGATAAAGAAGCTCCAGTCTTTGATAAAGGAAATCCAGGGTGGACATCTTTTTACCGCTTCGCCCTCTGCTCTTTGCCTTTACCCACCTCCGCATCCAAAGAATCTACTCTACCGAGAGAGCAGCAGAGAACTTACTTGAGTTGGCCCAGGAGATAAAAAGAAAACCTACTCGCGATCTTCATCATCTCTTGATCCACTCTCTTAACCAGGGAATACTACCACATCAATTTGTTTCATCCACAAACAACTTTTTTGACCAACCCCACCGGATTACACACTGCAGGGTATTGTGAGCGAAGAAGAAAAGCTGAACCTCCTTGACACTTTGACACGAAATGCAACTTGAAAGTAAACTCTTTATTCTATTCTTTCTTATTTATACAAAAATTGCCTTTACCTTTGTAGGCTAAACTGTGCCTGCATTAACCTCATCCCTCAAAAACCTGGAGCGGAAAACCTCTCGGACTTTAGACCAATCAGTTTCATTACTCATCAAAATCATTTACTACATCCTCCTCAAACAATTACTCCAGACTCTCATACACCAATACGGCCTTCTAGCCAGAACAGACACATCATGCAGACCTTCTGGCCAGAGAGATAAATTACTTGAGAATCAAGAAGCACCATACACTACAAATTGACTTCTTCTAAACTGGAAAGAAAATGCTTGAAGGGAAGAAGTTATCTGCTTTTTAATGAACGAAGTCAGTTGAAAAAGAAAGAAGTTGCGTATCGTATTAAGTGAAGTTAAGTAAACTCGGCAGCCTTCTTGCCAGCATCAAGACGAGCGCTCAGAGCATTACGGCAGAAAGTCTTCGTGTAGCAAGTAATATATTTTCAGTTGATGTTAACATCAGCTTATGCTTTATAAGCAAAGTACTTTGAAAGCTATTGCAGCATCCTTATTGAAGGTCTATCTCTCTCTTTGTCTTAACATCTTTCTGTTGGGCAACCTTCTAAGAGCTCAAAGTATGTCTGTCTCTCTTCTTGATTAATGGTTTCCTCGTGAATAGAAATAATTCCTCTTTGAGGTTTCTGCTTCAAGTAGTAAGCAAAGGATCCTACCTGCTTGTCTAATGGTTGAAGACCTTGGCGGCCTCTAGTTCTTCTATATAGTTTGTGAGCCTAGCGCGAACGAATAAGCTTAAAAAAATGGTTTCTTTGGCAACGGTTTTTTCTAGTTGATTTGTCCTTATATATATTAGCCGTAGTGTAGTTTAATAAACTGCTCATAGCTCTTATCATTCCTTTATCCAAGCATAGACTGGGAATATATTAGCTCTTAGCTCTGGCACTTTCTTCTTCTTTATTTGCCGTTGCATTCAATAGCCTATTTGAGGTTAACAAACAAAAGCTTTATTAGCTAGCTCCTTCCTCGTCAACCATATGAGGATTAACACTAGCCAGTCAAGCATTATAAGACCTACGCGTTATAGTACATATTCTAATTAATTGGAATTACGGGTGATTTTGGTGTTTAGATAGAATCTTTGTCTTTAAAAGTGATCGTATTCCTGCAACCTATATCTATTCATAAACCAAGGCAAACTCTATACTATAAGAGAGAAAGAAAAGCTCTGAACTTAAATAAACTTCTGCAGATTTGATTTCCAGTAGTAGAAGTTCCTCTACTCACTAATTGCATTCCTCCTTTTGCTCTATCCATACACCTTAAGCTAGCACTGATTGTGGTTTTTCATAGGTGAGAGTCTTTCTTACTTTATAATTGAAGTTGTCAGGTTGTTCGGATTTTATGTACCCTCCCTTTACTATTAGTTTATAGCACGTCCTAGATCTTCACCGCTTTCTTGGAAGTGGATTAGTGGAGACATATGCTACTTTCTAATTGTTATAAGTAGAAGTACAGAAAAAGCTTTTCTTTTACTCGCGGTTTATAACTTACAGCTTGATTTCCTGAACATACCGGTACCTCTCGTTTACGGCAACTAGTCTTTTGGTTTGGATTTTCACATCCTACTAGAATCTTACCAACTCACTGTTAGCTTTGTTGGCTCGATTTCTTTGATTTGGCAAAGATGCTATTATCGCCTCGCATTACTAGCATGCTTACCCATCTCCTCGACGAGGTAGATACAGACACTTTTCAGCCACTATTACTGGTATCTCACGATCAAGGATATAAAACCTAGCTTGCGGTTTACCCACCTTCCTCTTGACCTGGGGACCTAACTAAGAAAAAAATAGGAAACTTTGGTAAAGACGCCTGGACTAAGCTGCCTCTACTACTCGTTAGGAATTACAGCACCATTCTGGTAACTAACTACCATTGGAAAGATAGAGCCTCCGCGAAACCTGACTTTTTAGTTTCTAGCGGAATTCATTGACTAGCCGGTCGATAATCACTTCAGAATATCGGCAACTTCTCTATTAACTATCTTATGCCGATGAAAAGAGCGGAGCGTTGACCAGATTTCCTTTGTTTGCATTTCGAAGCAAGAAAGAAGTGCGCAGCGGTTTACAGAACATATCTTTCTAATTATTGACTCACGAGAATTCCATCAAAAATTGGATTCGAACCAAAGTCCATTCAAATATGGATTTTTACCCAGCGAGTAACTACTAACGTTACGAGCCAGGAAGCCGAATTCTCTTTGTCTTCGCGCTACTAGTCGTCTATAAGTAAAAAGGTATACTCCTGTGCATCTCACTATACCTGCTGTAGTAAGCCAATAGGAAGGGGTTCCAACCTAATACTAATAATAAGAGGGGGTGACCCCTTTAGATTATTTTTGTTGTCTTTCCTTGAATGAGAGATTCTCGCATAAAGGCAAGACAGGGTGATTAAGATTAAAATAACATACCTGCAGCAACGATCTCAGAAAAGGCAAAACATCTGTGCTACGATTGCAAACACATAATTAAGAGAGCATCTGCTTCCACTCGTGCAGCTGAGCAAGGTTTCCAATGATTTAAAAATCTAGATAGATGGTCGAGGGGAATCAATTCGTTTTGCATGAGATGAGATATGAGAGAGAGAGTTCCAAAATACAAATAAAAGCAGACCTCGAAAAGAAACTTATGCTTCCGGTTCTTCAAAAGGAATGGAGTGGCTGTGAGCTTCGGCAAGAACTTGAGAGATAAATAAACTGGATCTGGAACTGCAAGCTGGTGTCACCAGCACCTGTAGAAGAAAGCTTCTCAAGGCAGCTCCTGAGAATTGAAGCCGCCTCCATGTGATTACTTTCTCTTAAAAACAAGGGATCGAGGGCAAACACAGCATCCAAGACCCTGGTCAATTCACGTTTGGCATCGAAAAGGCCCCTCAAACGACAGGATATTTATTGGTTTATTTTTCCTTTTTTATCTTCTTTCTTCCGAATTGCTTCGATTCCTTACGCTTCAATATCCTGTCTTGCCTACTTAACTTCAATCACATAAATTCAACAAACAGATTTTCCAATGAGGAAAGAGATGGACTTTACTATTAAATAAAAGGAGCTTGAAAAGTAAGCTGACCTCCAACCTACATGCAAACAATCCTCACTACCACATCAACGACCCCGCCGGTCGGGATGTTTTATTTGTTTCTTTTCTGAAGAAACATAGAATTTGTTCATCTTGTAAGAACGCTAAAAGTAATAAACTTCCTCTCTATGCGAGAGTCAAGTTCTCCGTTTGAATGTGGCGCATTGTTAGGGAGGGCTCCTAAACAATTTGTAAGTGGTTATGTTTCATATATTATTATTTTTTATTATTTTAGTCGATGCGTGAAAAATCGTGCTTCCATTGCATTTTTAAAATATTCCCAATCATAGTAAAGTAAATAAATGCAAAAAAAAAAAATATATTAAAAGAAAAACATTATAAAATATTCGGTGGGCCCCCTCCTAATCCTTCCTACTGGTTCATTGCGTTCCCTATTTTCAATTCTATTAAATTGGGTGAAATTCTTTCTATGGTTCCTTAATTTCAATGCTGTTCCCATGATATCCGATTGTTGGTTGGGTATTATGGAGGGTTAATTGGTTGTCTATAATATAAATAGGTAATGGTAACTAGTTCTTTGGATTGGCTTGACTCCCATCCTTAAAAGTGGCTTTTTTTCCTTTCTGTCCATAGTCGGGAGGGCGCTTTCGATTATTATTTTGGTGTTGAGGTTGCTCTTCCCCAAATTTCTCTTGATTTATTACTTGTTCTCTTTAAAAAGAAACTCTAAGAAAGAGTGATTTTTTCAAACACGTGGAGTTAGTTCGATTCTTTCACCGGAACGGAGTTACCTTAGAGCATGGCCTCCATGGTCGAGGAGTGAGGAAAGCTCTTTTATATGGGCTAGCTGTAGACGTCCTACCTACTACCTTCTTACTCCAAATCTGGGGCTAAATACTATCTGATGCAAAGGCTAAGACGAGAGGTCGATTGTCTGAGAGAAAATGCTAGCTAGAACCTGGCAGAAGCCATTCACTCACTGACCCAGCTTTCTTGCTGCCTATAAGCTAACCTATTTGCTTGCACTGGAAGACTCTATCGAATAGAAGCAAAGAAAGACTCCGTTTTTTCTAAGGCACGTACTTCAACTCATGAATATGGGAATCTTTCGAGACAAGAACTATCCAGCCGATTCCTCTTTCCAGGTGGAATGATTTTGGCTTTTAGCTTATAAAGAGATCTTGCAGAAGAGCACTTTGCTTTGAAAATAAAGACTCTCATTCGAGAGCAAGTGGGTAAGTGTAGAAGGCATACCAGTCTGGTATCAAAGAAAGCGTACCTACTTTCTAAGGAGACTACTTTAACAGATGAAATGGAAGGAAGAAATTAAAGTTCGATCGAAAAGTCGTATGTTGTTTATGTTTAGAATTCCTTGGTGCCAAAAGATGCCGTTAATTTCTTAGTGGAACAAGTTGGGATACGGGTCAAGATAATCAGAGTAATCACCACCATCAGATGTGGGAGATGCTCCTGGAACTGGTACTACATACAAACCTGATACTTACAAATAGCGATACAGAGCATCGGACACTATTCCCCATTCATAGCATATACAGCACTAAAGACTAGCGGCGAAGCTCACCGTGGATGCAGATTCTCTTTCATGCACTTTCTCTCTCTGGGTTTCATAAACTCCTGTGTATAAACAAAGAAAAATAGAAGTATTTTCTTGCTTGAAAGGATATATAGAGGTTTATGCCATTAACAAGAGAAGCAAAATATACAAGAGGACAATGCAAATTAAACCACATCTACCAAAACCTAGTAATGAGCTGGTCATGTTTGCTATCCACATGCTCCACCTGGTACTGAGATGTATAGTCTATGGTACCGCTAGAAGATCGTGTGGTTTCTATTGCTAAACTCGCAAGTGTTGGTGTATTCTTTAAGAGAAATAGCAAAGGCCAATGTGTCTGTACCGGGCTGGTACCAAGACTGTACTGGCTAAGTCATGTACCATTACATACCACTTGTATGGTAATAAAGATACATGTTCCTCATATGAAATTTGGCACTACAGTGGCCTAGCTTGTTGTTTCACTTTGAACTATTTACTAACTTTCCATCTCGTGTTTATGGGTTCTGGTGGGAGGAGCGGAAGGTTTTGAAAAAGCATTATTATGGTCCCCCCCCGCTGGTTTTTACTTGCTGCACTAATTAAATCTACTTCATGGAACTATCTATGTAAATTCTTACTTAAATTAACATAAATCAAGGTTGTTTCTCTAAATATCCCATTAAAATGAAGTCTCTTTTTGTTGCCCGTACAAAAAGATTAAAAGAACTAGAATTATCCAATCTAAGTTGGATATGAGCACATTCGCAAATAAAAAAGCACAGGTCCATTTCATACCCCGCAAAGGACGAGCATGATTGGAGAGAATAAAAAAGAAAAAGGCATCCAACAAAAAGAAGAGAATTAGATAGGCCTAGAAGATGCCGCCTTTATGCTTTAGCCACAGTAAAGGTGGACATGAAAATATACTTGCCGGAAACTCCCATTGAAAAACCCAAGTTTCTCTTTCTGGGACAGATGTCTTCTTTCTTGGGGGAAAAGGAGATTCCATAAATGATGGATCCTATGATTATCTTTTCCAAAATAAGGTATTTATAAGAAAAATCCATCGTGGGCTGATAGAAAAAAAACTTCCATTGGGTAAGCGATTCCATTTAGTTGTTTATGTTGATGATACTTTTATTACATACAGGTGATGACATTCCAGGAATACAACAGCTAAAAACTTTCCTGAATCATAAATTTGATACAAAGGAAGAATCTGGGTGGGGATAAAAAAATTGGCACTTTCGTGTATCCATGACCAGCCCTTACAACTATGAAAAGAATTTCCTCCCTGGCGAGTGGCCTTTATAAAGTTACCATTGTCCTTGTGCGCTCCGGTGACAAAGCAGTTGGAAAGCTTTTTTCTTCCGACTTGAAAAGGTGAGCAGCAGAACAGATGCCCTGGGTTCGGAGCCCTTGAAACATAAAACTCTGTGGGCTAATACGTACGTTGAGTTTTTGGTTGGGCCGACGGATTTTAACTACTAATATAATAAGGAGGAAGCAAAGAAAAGAAAGTTATTTAGAAAGTTATAAAGCTACTGCTTTGGAATATAGGTATTTTAACCCCCAACTCTATTATTCCATCTGACTAGAATTTAAAGCAGCCCCCTTTATTAGCAGTCCTTGTGCCTGGATTCAGAGTATATAGTAGAAGTCCTGGGTGCTTACGAATCAGTTTGAGTCCTTTCCTTGGCATCTAGTTCCCCCCAGCGTTTGGAATGGTAGCTGCCAGTGGAGCAGTAGTTCCAGTTCCGAAGGAAAACGAAAAGGGAAAGCCGAAACAACATTGGAAACTTCGGATTGCTCTGGTTTCAGGGACAATATAGAGAGAGAAACTTCTGTGTACTTTTTCACAACTTGAATGTGAGAAAATAGAATGCAGTCACATATTCGCTGTGTTTATACACACACATGGATGCCCATTTCATTCCTTCCCCAGTGCAGCATTTGCATACTTCGGATTTGGATGCCTTGGTCTTGATGACCTGGTGGAGGCTTTTCTTCATCTTCTTCTTGCAGGTCTGGAGTTTCATCTTCATCTTGTTTGTGTACTCCAGTTTGCCACTGATCAATTGATCAAGAATAATAAAACAAGTTGTATAGAGTTTGATGTAGTCTAGTTCATTCAGTACCAGTTCCTTTACAAAATTATTGAAACTGGTCTTTTGGGTTAATGATCTGAAGAGTTCTTTGATAAAGCAGATTTAAGAGTGTGAGGGAAGAAGTAATTCCAAGATGTCGAAATAAGGAAGCGATCCAGCCAACCATGGGAAGGATTATCTCCCTCCTTACTACAGGTTCAGGAGCGAAAAAGGAGATCAAGGTGAATTAAGCCTAGCGCATACTTAGAGAAATACCTCTTTACCTCTCTCAACCTATTCCAAAATACCTATCTCTGTGCTGCATGCTTAGAGCTAATGGTATGGTATTTGACCCAAGGAGTTAGTTACCAAGTAGGTTTTTAGTAGTAAAAGATTGTTGTTTTCTAGCTAGCACGCTATTTTCGTATAGTCTACTAGCCAAGGAATAAGGAAAGGCATAGGACATTGAACAGGCAAGACAAGTGGTCAAAACGTTGGAAAGTCTAGTATATAAGCAAAGCACTGCATTTCTTTCCTGAAGACAAACTACTAAGAAATCAACCTGCTATCTGACTACTGGACCTATGAAATCTACCCATACCAGAATACTCCTTCCACTTTCTCTAAAGCAAGGTAAGGCATGCTAGCAAGTCAAGTATATAAGAATTGTGCCAAAATAAGAAAGTGTTAACGGACATAGAAAAACAATTGGTTTATAAGAAATAGTGCCAGCATAAAGAAGCAAAGAAAGGAAAACTAGCGTTGAAGAAGCTTTATCACATATTATGGCATTGTATTTCTTTTTTGTTTCTGTAAATCAAAAAGAAACTATTGAACTAGAATGCGGCGCGCAGAGAAAGAGTTGTAATCAAGTTCTTTGAAATCAAATCCGTAGAGAAGTTAAGTGAAAGTGGTAGGCTTCGATTCTCAACTGTGCTGGCTCCATACTGTAGTGGGTACGAGTTGTTGAGGGTCGCTCTTCAGGTTGAGTGAATTCTTACTTTGCTCGTTCCATTGTTGAGGGGCATATTCTCAGCTTATTGTGGAAGGATAAGGCTTATCTGCAGAAATACCTTCTACAGCTTGACCTGATGAGGGTAGGACTTCTCAAATCTACTTGAACAGAAGGGGCGGGGCGTGCCTTTGGTAGAATTTCATTGCTTCAAAGCTTATTTCATTACGTAGATGAGCTAGGGATAACAGATCAGGTTAGGGCTAGCAACCTACATTCATTATACTTGGAATAGGTTGAATTGACAGCTTAGGAAAGAAGTCAACTCGCTTTAACCGCCTACAACTCCAATTTTGACTCAAACTGCTGCAAATACCTTTTTTCCGAGAAGACTTATAGACTGCAGTGGGAGCTCGAAGGCAGAAGCATTAGAACTCGAGGATCCTAAAAGAGCATCGGCTTACCATTCTATTTTGAACTTCCCAACGTCCTCTCTCTCAAAGGCACTGCAAGAAGATAAAAGGCTACTACCATTCGAACTGCCCCATTCAAGCGTTCTGACTTACCAGGCAGGACGCAGAGTAGAACTTAACCAATAAAAGACTTGACCAAGCCTAGCTGACTAATACGTCATCTTGAAACCAAAGCTTGAAACGTTGTTCTTTCCCCTGTCATTCCTGTGGTGGAGGAAGGAATCACTCACTACTTATGTGCGACAATACCCCTTGACTCTAGATCTCTTTCCTACAAATAATCCCATAGAGATAGAGATATAGATTCTTTTCCAACCGGTCAACCCAACTTTGATAAGGAAGGGTACTTTTTTATATGAAATTTTGGAACATCTCTCGTTCTCTGCCTCTTCTTGAAACCTCTTTATTCTTCATAAGCCTACCTTAAGCTTATAATCTGATGGGTCTGACTAAGCAATTGCCCTCTTGAGCTATCACCAAAGGCTCCCTAATAACCCTACCTGGATGAGTGTCCAAACCAAATCGCTATGTCGCATGGCAAAGCTGCGCTTCAACAAATTGAACTCAGCAGTTTATTTCATTTTGCGTTAGAAGTCTCGAACTAGATCGGGATAGGGAAGCTTACTCCCCTTGGAAAGTGGACAAGGGATGCGTTTGCTTTTTGACCATTGGTTTTTTTTCTCTTGATTGGCTCCAACTAGTTGGATTGGTCCCTGCCGCCTTCTCTGGCCATTGCGAGCTGAGTCTAATCGCTTCCCGGATCCGATTGACGCTACTACATGAATAAAGGACTGACAGAAATCCAACCCGAAAGGTAAAGCTCTTTTTGAAAAGGCATTTGGAGTGGGAAATGTCCAAGTATCTAGATGCGTCGTCCCCTTCCCGAAACAACTTTCTAAATAGTCCCCGTTAATGTAGTTCTAAGATGTATTTGAAGTACTATTATTTTGATGTGCTTGATTTGGTTTGAGATAAGTTCCTTTCCTTGATGCTTCTTTTCTTTTGACTGTAGAGAAATACCGTGTCAAAGAACTACTTGAGAGTAGAAACACAGATCTCAAAGTAGAGAAAACCCATGAATTCATGGAGTGTTGCTGCTTATCGAGAAAAAGAAAGTCTATCTGGGTCAAGCCCTACTTCGGAGTTCTGAGAGCTATTAACCTTATTCTTTCAACGAATTCCATTAAGCATGCACCTTGCAGAGAGAAGAAAAGAGTCATCGTCAGCTGTCGCGAATGGGTCTTTGAGCTGATTCGTTTGCCCCAGGACAGTAAGATTAGCTCGAATTAGTACAGTACAGATCTCGAGAAGATGCAATCGTGGAGCAAGTGAGAGATAGATTCCTCTGACCAGGGAAGAAACTCGCGAGTTTCCAGCCGGTCTCGAAAAAGTGATAAGGAAGTCGTAAATAGAGATTATTTTATATAAAAATAGAGAAAAAAAGAAATGAAATACGACGTAGATAGTTTAGTTTTTTCATTGCTTGTATTTCTCTCGTCAAAGAAGACTAGTAAAAAAGAAAGTGACTGATTCAATTCTTTCTCCGGGGCAGACTCATGGCGATACGTTCTTGAAGTAGAGTTTTTAATTCAGGTTGACGATAAAGGGAGTATACTCATTGACACAGCTCAGCAGACATCTTGTACAAAACTTCGAATCAATAGGACTACAAGAAGAAGAGTGGGCGCCCCTAGTCGGCTTGAGAGGAGAGACTTTGCTGCCATAAGGAAGCATCTACTTTCCAATGAGCTTTGGAGTTCCTTCCATTCCAATTCTACCGCTTTATTTTCTTCTTTGTTGTAAACGCCCCATCAACCTATAACGCTATTATGTTTCGGAGCACTGTCAACAACATCGAAGCGGTCATATTGAAATGGTCCACCGCAAAGGGAGTAGGCATAGAAAGAGGTGAACAGTAACTAGCTACCTAGATAGTATTTCTAATTTAGGAAGATATTACTACTGAAGCAAAATAAGGATTTCCTTCTGGTATCACTTCTGATTAAGACATCTGTGCTCGCTGGAATAATCATTATTTCGTATTTGGAGAAGTCATCGTCTTCACCCCAGAACCCATTGGCCTTTTACCCACCCTCATCCATGATTGCATGTTTCGTCTAGGGACCTAGACATATCAGATAATTTGATCTACCCTAAGTTCTTATTGAATCAATCTGAATTGGCCAAATTCCATACATTGGTTTCAAACCGAATTCATACTAGCTATGTCACACTTTTGTGTGCAAACCTAATCATTGGCATCAGATTGATGTGTATCAGACGTCTTTGAACCAGTTGTTTCATCATCAAACTCTTGGTGGGTGGCTTAATTCCCGGGTTGACAAGACAAAACCACATATCATTGGTTACAACCTAGTAGTTTTATTTCATCTTTGACCTGGGGTAATTATTACCTTAACCCATGCGCTATCTTGGCTAATTAATCTTTCCGGAGACAAGCGGGAAAACAAGAGCCATCTATTATAGCAATTCTTGCTTACTCCGGCCTAGTCACATCACGTCAAAGAAGAAAGCACCGTCAGGCAGTATCAATGCCAGCAGGTAGCCATAGATCTTCAGTAAGAGAAGAAATAGATGATAGGGAGTATGCCGCCATTGGATTTGGAGATACTGACCATCCATCCATTAGGGACGAGGCCAAGGCAAGGTCCGCTGGGACAATACCAAGGAAGGGATTTCATTCATCGGGATAGAAGCTACTCGTCTAGCATTAATTCTAGCTATAAATTCTCAATTTCAATTAGATAGGTTCGGATCCGCTGCTAGGCAATAAGTCGCAGAGGGAAAGGCCTTTTTCGATTACGTGAACTGACCAAATAAAAGCTTTCTTCTCAAGCGGCAAAGCGGAGGGGAATAGCCTCTTCAATCCCATAGTTAGTTCAAAAGCTAGTTACCTTTGATTTGGAGGTTCATATTCCTTTTTCCATAAATTCATAATTCCGGAAGCGGAGCACCTAACTTTGTAGTTTTTGAATTGAATAGTTCACATTTCATAGGTAAGAAGTTTTAGTGATTCAAGAAATACATAGTGAAGAAGTGGTACCAACCAACGAAGTAGGCAAGGAATGTGGATTCACTAACAGAGGTAAAGAAGTGATGTTTTTTAGCCCGTGGGATGAGACTTGACTTCTCAGATGCTGCTTCTCCGGTCTGCTTTCTTGGATTAGCCTTTACTTTAAGCTTTCTTTTATCCGGCCGGCGCATCCAACTAAAAATTTCATATTGCTTCTTGGTACACATAGAAAGTATTGAAGAGACGAGCTGGCTAGACTCTTATCGAGCGTATATGAAATGATTCGCTTTCACCATCAAAATGTCTAAATAGGCGGAAGGGAAGGAATCTCGAGTACGATCTGTTCCAGTACGAGCTTTCTCACATGTGGTCAACAACCAACAAAAGTTCTCTATAGTTAGAAACTAGGTATAGGGAATTCAAAAAATATGTATAAAAAATTGTCTTCTCTTTGATGAAAATAGTAAACACTCAAGTTCCAGTTAGACATCTTATAGTCATTTTACGACATCGAACTCCTAAAGTAAGTAGTGCGGGATTGGGGGTAGACCAACCCAAATATTTATTAATTCCTATATATTTCGCAGTTTTGTTTGGTCCAGACTACAGCGGAGATTTTTCTTCTTTTCTTTGGAGAAAATCCATGAATAAAGAGAGTGAGTAGATCAGATTGTGAGTGAGCTTACCCTCCTATTCCAAAAAGACTAGTTGTAGCTGTGGGACCAGACAGATTACTATTCTCGTTCAAACTTGTGAGTGATGCAACATTTGCCAGTTTCTTTTCCATCTCTATCTCACTTGGCTAGTAACTTACCTTGGCTATACTACCAGATGTTTCAACCTGGCTATACAACTACCTATACTCCCCTATCCCTTGCTTTCTATCCAGCTGCATATTAGATAGAAACTATACTTGACTAGTGTGTCCTAAGACAAAAAGCTATTCTCTAACTACTGGGATGAATTGTTTACTTATTTCCCAGCGAGTGTAATGGAAATGAAACGAGCCAGAAAGCGAAGGGATAGTTCTTTCAGTAGCTCCAGTAACAGCAGTGAAAGGAGAAGTTTTCCAGATCAAAAGAGAGACTTTGTTCCACTAAATCAAAAGAAAAAGAAACTTTTCTTCCTCAGAGAACACTAATTCACTGATCTGAGGGTTGTTAAATATCTTACCGTTAACGAGGCATAAAATAACAAACAACAAAGCTTGGTTTCACTATGGATACACTAGATTCATCAATAAGCAATATAGTGAGTAGACCGGCGAGGATAATGAAGTGAAAAGAAGGAGATTTGCCCTATAACTGGAGCTTGAAGCTGGGAGTTATTCTTCTTCGGGATATTCAGGAAGCTTAATGGATACTGATTCTCTATGGGGAGGCAATTTCACTGAATAACCATCCAAGCCAAAGAATAACCTACTATGATTGAGAGTATATACTACCCCCTGAGACTTCTACACAGATTAACTATAGGATGATAGAAAGACTGAACACTACTAGGTTGGTAAGTAGTGTTCAGCATAACTATGACAAACGCAAATAACCTATAAGAAGTCAAAAAGTCAACATCATATATAATCATATATGTGATTTGATGATACTTGTTTCTTTAAAAAGAACCCTTATCATTCTTATTATTAATTAGTAGTAGTGAGTGCTACTTAATAGTAGCTAGCAGATGCTAGCCTTTGAACTACTATCTTCCCACCCCCATGCCATGCGCTTATGCACATCCTTGATGATGTGCCTAACTTCCTTGGCCTTGGCATATTGATGAATAAAGAATAGGTATCTTTTTTAATCTTTTTTCGGTGCAACACCCTAAAGTCCATTGCCCCTTTCTTAAAAAGGTGTTGGAAGAACCGGGCAATATTCTTTCTTTCTTGTTTTGCTGACCAAGAGCATAATAGATCGTTGTGCTTATTCTACTTATGAAAATCAAGCATGTTTGGTAGTGTAGCAGGTCTATTATCTGCTTTCAATCTTGCCAACAAGCAAGGGGGGGAGATGAAGTCTATCTTCCCTCCGGGTGATGCACAACATATCCTTTTTGAGGGAGAATACCCAACCTTATGATAAGCATTGCTTCTTGCTTGATTTCTTCAAAGAAAGTATTAGGAAAAAAAGAGAAAAGGCAGATTGGATTTTCGTGAACTCAAACCTCTGGCATTCCCTCTACTCTCATGAGTAAGCGGGGATCCACCTATTTATTAGGATCACCTCCCTGACTTCATTTTTCTACCTAGACAACTACCTGGTTGGTTGTCAAAGCCAGGTCTTCATCGACAGCAGGTAGAGCTACTCTAGAAATCAAGCTGGGTCACCTATTTCTTTGACTTATTTTTAAGTGCAGTGATCTGATGTATGATCTTTTAACTGAATTGAGCAAGAGGTGAAACAAGTCGGCTCATGATCAGGTCAGTTTGTTGAGTCATCCATCCCTTTTGAGCTATGCAAGGTGGACGGAGTGCCTTATTTTTTGGTAAAAAAAAAGGTTAACAGAGCCTACTATATCACTCCAATTCTTGCTGCCGGGGATTGACCCGTGACTGATAAGGAAGTACCGTACTACCCTAAGGTAAGAAAGTAGCCACATCGATTGTACTACAGCCCTATACATAATTGTGCATCATACTCTTGACTTTCTTTGTCAAACACTTACTTGGGAAAGCTTTTAAACTGACCAAAAAATCAAATAAAGAGAGAGAGTATGACATCGCTTATCCCTATCTACTAGATGTGAAAGCAACTACCAACTCGGGGAGGATCAAGAAGAGTAAGATAGAAGCGAAGAAAGCAAGACCAACAGTATGATACTCGTAAAAAGTATGTAACTCCTTTCCCCCTTTCGTGTAAGGCGGAGACCAAAGGAAGCGACTGTCAAGTTGAGGTATGAAGCTCACTTCCTTCGTACTGTAAACAAACAAGCGTGTCAGTCTATAAGCCAGGTGGAGGAAGATAAGAATAGTTTGATTTTTTTTGGCTTTTTTCTCTTTAATTCATAAGTTTCCCTCCCGCCGGGTTAGCCGTGGAAAAAAGAGTCTCTGACGCCGCAACTATATGCTTAATAAGATTAGACATTCAGAGTGCTGTAGTAAATTTATTTTGAAAGAAAGCCCGTCTGCCGCTTTCTTACTGCTTTAATCTTGCTCGGACTGCCAATTGCTATGGTTGTTGGTGACAAATTACTTCTGAAACTATTCTTTGCACTTAACTTAGAAATTACTCCCCCTGGCGAGGACAGAGGAGCGAGCGCTCTAAACAGCTGCACTCCGCTTCCTTATACCCTACTGATAAGGTAAGATGGTGGGTGGTAGGTCAGCATACAGAAAGGAATTGGATATGATCGACTATGTGCTATGCTCTGAAGTGGGCTCAGTAATTGACTGTAAATAAGTCGTTTTTTAAAAATTCGGAAATAAAAGGTAAAAGTCTCTCTCGATCACAGCAGTGGAAGGTAAGTGTGCCGGAGCCCGAAGGCTTTAGTATGGAAGATTCCCTCCGAAGGATCAAGCACAGCGAGTCAAAATAATAGAGCGATAGAGTCAGGCTCCAGCCAAAATCTCATTACTATCTCTACTGCTAGGAGATTGAAACACATACTTAACTGAGCTATTACTCCGCCGACATCTTACTAAAAAGAAAAAAGGATGGGCACATTATCTTGTAAAAAAAATAGATGTCCCCTTCGAAGGTTACTACTTTGCTTGTAACCTCCGTGGTGTAGTGGCTGTCGAGCTCGTATTGTTGTTAGAGATCGTCTTTTGAACGGTAGCTCTTCTGGGCATTCTAGAAAGCAATCATGAGTTATATCCGGATAGTTGTAGGCTAATGCCTTGCCATCGGGACGAATAAGCTCATGGAATCCTCTTCCTGGCTCGTAACGTTAGTAGTTACTCGCTGGGGATAAACCTGAAAATAAAGGCTTTTCCTAAAAAATAGAAAGGTTGTTGGCTGACCACTTTGGCGGAGTTTTGCTTAAGATTGATGATGATACCCGGGTCTTCTTTAACACTGTGTTCCAGTAGGGTCTTTGTGACCAAAATAAGATTATTCATATATAGGTCAAAATATAAGGATCATAAGGATATGTGGAGCCAATACATGTTTCGTATTGAGGAGGAGATTGACTCTTCGGGTAAAGGTACAAAGCGAGAATGGCAAGCCCTTCCCAGAGAATGGAAAAGATGATGGTCAAAATGCTGATTTTGCAGATCAAGAGGATATGGGGGAAGAGGACCCCGGAGAAGAAAAGGAGGAAGAACAGAGTGAGGTTGAACCTCATTTTAATAGGCGTAGTGCTGGTAAGAGAGGCACTTATGTGTCGACTATGGATGCGATTCCTTCTTTTAAAAGAAAGGATGCGATTTTGGAAACGGATACACAGCCTGATCCACCTATTATAGAGGCTGATGCGGGTTTGCAAAATAAAGTGAGGAAAGAATGTTCCCTACCCTAGAAAAAGAAGTATAGGGTAGAGGATGGCATAGAGAAGACTAACACTAGCCGAAGAACCAGTAGAGCGGGGAGGGGATAACGGAGGAAAGCAATAGTGAGAGCTAGCTGATAAATCAAAATTGAAAGGGTCTCGTTGGGACGTTGGTTATCATATGTATTTTATATAATAAGAAATAGCATTTCCGCGGCCTGTAACACAAGCCTTTCGGATACCATCTTTGGACCGACAATCAAAACTTATTCGTCTAGTCTAGATTGTATTCAAAATACACTATTAAGTTGAAAAGAGGAATCTTATCAGTACGAAGATATCCCGAGAGAAGGAAGACTAGCAAAACCAAAACCAAGGAATCAAGGGCTCATGTGGAAGAAGACGGAGTTCAAGCGTATAGTAGATGCATAAGGAGGAACTCTCCTTTATGTCGATCCCAACACCACGGCACAAGACCTGGCTTTTGACTTTCTTTGCTGGAAGAAATCATTAAAAAACTGGCAAAGCGAAATGCAGACCCTGTTTACCCTAGTATTCTACCTCACCAAGTATCGAAGGAAGAATACCACCCCGCATGTTAGGCATACTTTACTATTTACTCTACTATTCAATTCCAAACTATCGAGAGGCCTGGTAGCTTATTTAGCCAACTCAAGTTTATTAGCAAAGGGAACTCCATGATAAGCAGAAGACGAAGGAAGAACTGGCGCACCTTGGACTATCTTTGATTCTTGCTTCTCAATAAATGAGAAACTTCTCATTAGAGATTTGAGATGAATGGGTAGAACAAAAAAGAACATTACCAATACAAAACCATACAATACAACGAAAAGATAAATCGAACTGCGGAGGTTAATTTTGAATAGCATTTTGTTTGTCGTCTCAGTCAATTCTTTTTGGGTGGATGGACAGCATAAGAACCTGGATCGAGCTAACATTTTCCTAAACTCAACCAATTTTTTTCAAGTCTTTTTTCTTCTCCTTCTTGTCGGGGAAATGCTCAATATGTTGGAAACCCAGCTTATCTCACAGCTGATTAGATCCTGGACACAAGTATCCCATGTTTCCCTCTGTGATGCTTGAAGGAAAATTGAATTAAATACATTGAAACATTCACCTCTTTTTATTCTGAAATAAGAATTTGGCCTCCCACCATCTTCGATCAAAAAGTTGATCTGCTCACTCATGAGAGAAGAGAATTCTTTGCTATACCGTATGATGTTGTCATAGAGAAGTCTGTTTCTTAGAAGAAGAGGGGCTTTTTTGGAGATAAAAGGCATCTAGATAGCGGCAGTATTCAAAGTAATAGGAATAGAAATAGTTGTTGGCAAAGCATGGGACAGAAATTCAGCAAGTAGACATTCACCGGTTTAAAAATAGGCACGGGTACTAGGACTAGAGACAGAACAGGTGTAACTAACTAAAGTTAGAGTTCATCGATCAGTCTAGGTTTTTCTCATAAAGTAAAGAGGTGAGGTTTTGGATGGCAAGGCCCGGAATACCAACTAGGCACGTAGAAAAGCAAGCGCGCTATGATCAGATAATATTCACTTTCACTGATAAAGGGATATGCTATCTAATCAGATAGCTTGAAAACTTATTCGAAGGCGGAAGCGTTCGATGAGCGTTCTTCCTACCTACAGTCTTGATGTGTCTATTCCCTGCTCTTACCATTTAGGGAGACTTCCTATCAGATAAAAAAAGATGGCCGCCAAATGCCAGTAAAGAAAGTACTACTATGCACGCCTTTCTCGTCTACTCCGCCCCTTCTCGTTGAATTACCGGCCTGGTTCACTCCTGCCCAAACAAAAAAAAATAGATAATAAGGTCCAACCTTTGCTTGAAAAATAGCTGCTTTCCTTACTGATAGTAAAGAGCTTTCTTTTTATACGATATATTTTACTTTTTATCCTCGAAGCAGCACTCTGTCCCCCTTTCCTATTTATTCGATGCTGCTAAAGAGCTGGCGAGAGCTCGACAACGGACGGAGGAGTTTCGCCAATTTGTTGATGGATGGCCCCTCGCTATTGCAACTGTTTGATTGTTTTTTTAGCTTTCCACTTGAAAATGGTACTTCAATTTTGTTTCATATCATATATAGTGAGTGTATGTTGTTTTTAGTGTATTTTCATTCGCATCAACTTGTTTTTAGTCAAAATCTCACTCGTCATAAACTCGTTTTTAGTGTATTTCATATTTTCCCTAGTGCTTACCGGTGCATATTCTTGCTGAAATGATACAAATATGGTAATGTCCCACCAAACAAAAGAGAACCAATATTTATCGCATACGTTTATCTAAACGACGCACCATCACATCAGGAAGAACTTCAAAGGATCTTTCCAATAAGAATTGAAATGTACAAACCCAAATGACACTTTTCGTATTTTGCATATAAACACACAGTTAAAAAAACGAAAGCTTTACACCATCATTTATTACTTACATGTTGGGAAGAGACGCATCATAACCCATATATAGCATAAAGAACGGCTCCTACCGCACTCCACTTCTACAGACCAAATGCAAACTGCAACACACTGCCCATCTTTTCTGCAACCTCTCCTTTTTACAACACTCATCTCCCCTTCGTTACCACCAGTGCGGAGAGCAAGGGTGATTGAGCGAGAGCGAGAGAGGGAGAGAGCGCTTTGGAGGCGGGCTAGGGAGAACGAAAGAGAAGCAGTTGATTTAGAAAGAGCGAATAGGAGTTAGAGAGCGAGGGAGAGAAGAGCTGGAGAGGAAATTGTAGGTGGCGAGTTGCTGAAGCTGGAATCGAAGTCGTCGTCTATTTTAGGAATTCACTGCTACCCAATTTAAGAAATTACCAAAAATCTGGGAATCAAATACTGGACGACTCCAATCCTGACGTGCTTTATAATATAGTATAGATAAAACAACCTTAACATCTGTAATTTGTAGTCAATTTGGATGTGTAATGCTCAAACTCCTCATACAATCTGGCCATGTGGAAAAGTACTGGAGCTACATCAATCAACCTCAAGCCATCTGGCGGACACTGTTGTCTACGAAGCCCCATGGAGAAACAACGATGAACGGCCACTCAACGTCGAATCTTTCCTTGCCTCGCTGGCAACAATAAAGAGCCAGTGTATGTAGAACTGGCCATGCCATCAGGAGAGCGTCACCAGGTCTTTGGCCTCATTACATACGCGCACAACACAACCATCGTTGCCGACATACCATCAGCAATCATAGTTGACGAAGTGATGAACCAGACCTATTTCTTCATTATCTCTGGGTTCTTTTTACTGACAGAGTAGGCAGCTACTCAGCTGTGAGGGAATGGCGAATAATGTTTGCGAGGGAGGACTATGGTCAAAGCTATGCTCAAAAGTAGGTAGGTGGTCGACAACATTGGTATCCCTTGCCAACTCTTGACCAGAGATACAAAGCACCTGCTGCTTCAGCATATCTCAGTAGCTTGCAGGAAGAGAAAGATGGACTGAAACACTATAGATCTTCGCGTGATCCGCTTCCCCCAGACCAGCCAATAGAAGAAATAGAAAAGAAAGGCTTATATACTACATTAGATAGCAAGTGGAAGGATTTGCCAATGCGAAATTGAGTAGTACTTTCTTAATATCATGCGAACGGAAGGCTGGTACCGATGCCCAGGCTATATATACGCTTGTCAATTCTTGGTGTCACTCGTAAGTCAGCAAATCAAAGCAAAGGAAATGGCATCGAAAAAACATATCTGCCTTACACCAGCAAGCACGATCAACCATACATAAGTTTAGGCTGGTGATGTACATCTTCTGACCTATTCATTCAGTAATCTTACTTAATTTCTATATTTGCCTTCTTCTAAACCCTTACGAAATTGAGCGTATAGTAATGAATATCCCCTATTTTTCAATAAATCATCGTGGAACACTCTCATTTGAGATAAGTTATTATTCTTATACATTTCGCGAAGGAAGTTTTCAATACATGTTTGGATCTGAGAGTCGGGTATGCATCCAGCATAGCCAGGTATGAGCAGGTTTTTCTGCAAACCACGCTCAGTCCTAAATATATTGGTTAGCTTACCCCTTCTTCAAACTGTTGGTTTAATAAGTATAAAGGCACCCCACCCAGTCACTTTAGATATACCAGCCGAGCTTGAGGCGCTGGCACCTTCGTCTTGCGCCCCAGGAGTTTCCACCTGCCGAGGAATTCCCTCGCTCCCTTGGGATTGGGAAGAGGAACTCGGTTGATATTCCTTGTTCAAATCCGGCACGAGCCGGGTGCCGGTTGAGGTCTTTCAAGAGAAGAGGGGAATCCTCTCGACCGGCCGCATGAGCGGCAAAAGGGGATACTACGCAGAGAAAAAATGAAAGAAAAGTGGCAGCCCCAGTTTCCAATCATTTTATTTTTTAGGAAACATAATAAAAGAGCCCACACCAGACAAGAAAAAGAAACAAAACGACCCAGCAAATAAGCCGCATGGAGGATAGTTTTGCCCAGTACTCTGCAAAGGATCAATTCCAGCTTTTTGACCATTGTATAAATCCTATTGCATTTTTCCAGTTCTCTTTGTCTTCGAGCTTTCATTCCTCATTCCACTTATTCGTTCTCTTCTTTCATATACCTCCCCACCAATAGATGGAGACAAATAGGAATAACCAAACCACGTCTACAAAATGCCAGTACCATGCTGCTGCTTCAAAGCCAACGTGATGCTCCTTGGTCAGATGACCCAGATATTGGCGAATACCACATATTGTCAAGAAAATAGTACCTATAATAACATGAAAACCATGAAAGCCAGTTGCTAAGAAAAAGGTCGAACCATAAATACTATCTGAAATAGTGAAGGGTGCTTGGTAATATTCCATTCCTTGAAAGCCAGTGAATACTAGAGCCAGTAAAACGGTAGCTACTAAAGCGTAAACTGCTCGTTTTTCCTTCCCCGCGAGTATAGCATGATGAGCCCAAGTTACGGCAGCTCCGGATGAAAGGAGAATCAGGGTATTAAGAAAAGGTATTTCCCAAGGATCTAAAACCCCAATCCCTTTTGGGGGCCAAATACCCCCGATCTCTACCGTAGGTGCCAAAGAAGAATGAAAAAAAGCCCAAAAAAAAGCAAAAAAGAACATCACCTCCGAGACTATGAACAGAATAAAACCATAACGAAGTCCTAATTGTACAGCTTTTGTATGATGTCCTTCCAAAGTGGACTCACGTAGAACATCGCGCCACCATACAAACATGGTATATAGGAGAAAGATGAGACCCAAACTTAGAAGTGTTGCACCCCCTTGAAATGAGTGCATGTACATCACACCACCTACGGTGGTTGCCAAAGCTCCGAGTGAAGCCGAAATAGGCCATGGACTTGGATCTACCAAATGATAAGAATGCCTCTGAGATTCAATCATCCACCACTTTGCCCCGCTTGTATGTAAACCCCCCTTCACCCCCCCCCGATCATGGTAAAGAAGGGAGAGGGCTCTTTCTTCTCATTTTATTTCTCTCTGATAGTCCAAACAAATTGGAAGGGATAGTTCTTTTATTTATTGCGCATTTCTAAAAGAAGTGAGACTCTCAAACTCTCTCTTATGATTTTGATAAGAAAATTCTTTCTTTGACCCACGAACTACGTGGGAAAATAAGGAGACTTTAATTCATCTTTGGTCCTCAATGACGCTGGTTGGCGTAAGCTTCTTCCTTCTTCGTCCAATGCCCGCCCTCTTAAATAAGAAGAAATTGGACTTTATTTGCATCAAAGATAGACGCCCAGGATGTCTTCTCCTCCTTAAACTATGTCACAGATAATTAAGAGAGTCCCCAGGTTTAGGAGAGAACCTTTTTACGGAGGTCATAACATTGGCTTTAAATAAACCATTATTTATGTTATCAGGTCTTCGCGTCAGATGACGACGGGCCAGATGGCGGTTAGAGCGTTAAGCGCAGTCTATCTCGAGAAGGGAGTTGTGTCCACCCCAATTCCTCCATTTCAGACTTCCTCGTCGCCGACAGACAGACCCCTCATTGCTGGCTACAATCAAAATACTACCACACCAGCGGATACACTTCTTAGCGAGACTTTTGCTTACGACCGGGAAAAATCTTCCCGAATGGAATGAATTGCTAGACTTGCTCAAAAAACAACAATGAAAATACACTATATATGAGAAAATAAAATGTCAATCCGTTCTTTCCTTGTTCTTTTTGCTAGGGGTCTTTCTTGGTCTTCTTTTCTTCATTTGATTTTGGACAGGAAGAGGCCCTCGGTGAGGGACAAAGCTTATATCGCTAAGCTGGATCTCAAATTCTTTTTTTAGGCGAAGAAGTTGAAAGCGTAGAAATTAGGGTAGCCTTTTTCACTCACTTTCTTTCGAAAAGATCACATAAATATATTATTGCTTCCAGACAGTTGAAGCCCTATTAAGCCAACTACCCAGTTCATGAGCTAGAATTGGGAGCCATCATATTCGCTTTGAAGATTTGGCGGCATTATCCGGGCTGGGGATCATACTAACACAAGCACAAGCTAACTAAACTACACATGGTAACTAAACTACACGGCACCATCCAGATTCAATTTACTCAAAATTAGAACTCGTAAATATTCTCATCATCAGTCAATAGCTTGTAAGCTAGTACAGGTCGATCCTTGGATACATCATCCAACAAATCAAATTCAAACAGCAAAAAAATCAATAATAAGGACATGAAACTTTCAGCATCAATTAAAGAAAAACAGTGAGATCACCGCACGCACCGACCTGCATGAAATTCATTGGCTCTCCGTCCGGTGAAAATACAACATATGTGACGGATTACAAAAAGTGCACAATCTCAGGATTGAGCTTGCTGAGGAACATTCTCAACCGGAGCATCATTCCAAGCGTTGTTGCCTATCAGACAATCAACACAATGCAATGTGATTATTTGCAATAAATAATTAGAAGTAGTGATGCCAAGTCGGATGAGGTGTGGATGCTAAGTATGACAAGGCTAAATGTGCTTTTTCTCATGAGAAAATGCTAAAAAACAAAAGAATCACACATCCGGAAACCAGTCGATCTTCAATTTGTGCATAGATTCCTAAACCTGGTTGCCCTCCTCAGACCAGAGCGAATTTTACATCATAATTTTAACATTTTGAATATCCGCTGCTGCTAAGACCCAGCGACCACCACCAGCTAAGGCCATGAAAAACCACCCAGCATCATTTAACTTAACTTGAAAAAAGGAAAGGGGTGCCGGTGTATAAAGTTTCGTGTATATGCGGCTTACAAACGCAAAAAATTAGCAGTTTGCTACAGTAACATGGTATTTTTTTCCATCATTACTCGACGTACTTACCAATGCATATGGGTGGGGCAATGTAAAACCATGGCATTTCAACAGGTGTGTGCTTCTGTAGCATGTAAAGAATGCACTCCTAAACCTAAATATTCTTAATTAAGAAATTGTTGCAATATCAAGACAAAAACAGAAGGTAAAAAAGTACTAAATGGGCTTAGATTAGCACCAGAATGCTGGTAATTTGAGATAAAATCTCTTAAACCTAACGGATTTAATCAGATCCGTATAATAATATTCAATTTTTATAACAAAACAAAAGGATATCCCCCGTTGACCTCAGCTCCGACATCTTTGCCTCGAAGCAATTCAACCATATTTTATTAATCGCACCACTACTCCTGATTGTTGCGGTAGGGTTGCTTTCTTTGAACTTTATCCAATCTCTCTTCCACTAGATCATGCATCCATTTATCAAGCAAGTCGGTTATGTCATCACTCACTTCTTCTCGGCTCGCGTAAATATGCAAATCAGGTATGGAAGGCTTGGATTTTGGTAACCATGATGACGGGTCACGAAAGATGCTATATTAAAAGCTCCAACTTTTAGGCTTCTTATGGAGAGGCGTTGGGGTATAGAGATTGCGTTTAACATAGAGACATCTCCTTTCATAAAAAGGTCTTGATTCAACAAACACTGTTTCGGTAGTAGGCTGACCTTTCTTAGACCCGATAAATTGGACAGATTTACCACCCACCAGTCTTTAGCGGACTTTCCATACCAAGATCAAAGTTGGGCATGTCCATGACAGGGGTATCTACCATCTTGCTCAAGACTTTGTTGGCCTTTGGTGTGGTGCTTTTTTGCCCTGATCTGGTGTCCTCGACCATTGCCCCGTCCTCTTTGACTGAGTTGCTCCCTTTGGAGTTGTTGGTGTTTTGGCAAATCAGGGCGGGCGAACTTCTTGTCGGGGCAGCAACTTTGCGTTCTTCAGAGCATTTTGTTTTGCTACAAAACCAGATTTTAGGGAAGTTACACGGAGTTATTTATTACGATGATTATGATGAAAAAGAACAGGTATTTTGAATTCAAGGATAAGTACATATTTATATATATTGAAGCCATGAGAGGCATACGAGTGCTTATGTATGTATTCAGCTTAGCCAATGTAGAACCAATCTATTAGGGAAAGATGCCTTACCATGGCACGCCCGTATATTCTAATTTAGATAGTTAATATCCTACCATGATCATTAGCCTTTGTTGTTTTGCCAAATCGGGGAGGAGAACTTATAGTAGGGGCAGTTACATCTCGATTTTCAGTATGTGGTCCTACTAAAACGCAAAACATTGGGTTATATCCAAACCATTATTGTATAATAAGGTGCTGGCTTGTGCTAGTGTAGGCAGGAAAAATAAAAAAAAGATTTATTTACATCAGTATCGATATATGCCTGTACCAGTACCAAATAAGGACCCCTATATGAACTATTTATACTGTGCTTCAGGACCTGATGAGAAGATGGTGGGTCGTATTGAGGATGCTCCATCAAAGAAAGACAAATTACCAGACCTGGAAGCTCGACCTACGTGCCAAAGATATGCATATCAGCAAAATCTTAATCATTGTAATGAATTCCAACACCAAATGACAAGGATGCATCATGGTACTCAGAATGCTGCAAGCTCCATGTGTTCTAGGGCTAAGACTACGTTGGTGTAGGCTCCATATCCTTATCCTTCCTCTGGCATTCGCTGATCGATTGAAATTTATTTTAAATGTCCTGGCTTAGAATCCTGTAAGTTATTAAATCCTATATAGAAGGGAGTAACCTCTCACCCGCTCCATAAAAATCTATCCGAAAAGGAAGCCAATTGACTCGTATATGAAAGAAGGGCTTTAGAATCCTGGTCTCAAACCACCCTTCCCTCCATACCACTCATTCGTTAAGTTCTAATTTCATGCGGTTGCAGTCATGTTCGATCTTTTTATATGAAATGCGAGAGCTATGTTCAGTCAAATTCCCCGAAGGAGAATCGCATCCATGTTTGATCTAGTTTTCGAGTTTATTCGATAATCGACAATTATCGTTAATAGAATTAAGTGAAATATAGTCAAAAGCCAGCTAAAGACTCACTTATTCAATTCTGGTGTTAACATGGAGGGCTAAGATGAATGATTCCCCAATCATCTAGCTCTCTCTATAGCAACCCTCCCATATAGCAATAAGATCTTAGCGTTGCTGGTCCCTTAGTTTATCGAATAACAACTATTAGCTTTGAGTAGTGGTTCGGATTAAGCCAAGTCTAATTAAGGATTATCCAAAAGTGAATCCCCCCATTTCATCCCATCCTACTACATAGGCTGTTCAGCACTTTAACGTGGCGCACTTATAAGAGTCAGTGAAGATTCCTCTTATACGAATTCCTTTTCAAATACGTATAAATTCTCTTAAACAATCATCTCCATCATCTTCCGAAGCTACCGCTTCTCCTGAATCTTAGTTCTTTGCAGCTGCTGCTCCTTATTCTGCCCGTAGTAACCTTAACATTACCTTCTTTTCCATATACCCGTCTAGCTAGTATCTGTGAACAATGGAGGGTCTTGTTTCATCTCTTCAGGAAACAGCAGGGCACAGAGAAGCATGGGCGGGTGTTGCTGCTCTTTCACCGGGGCGCAACACGGTACCTTGACATTATCGAGTGGCAGCTCCATTGGAGTGAACTCAAAGCGTTCGGCCCTCTCCCCCCGATACTGGCTTTGGTGTCGGTAAGCACATAAAATAGAGAGCCTCTTTCTGAGGTCCGATGCTGGGATGGAGCCGTCCCTAAGAGAATCACACCGACACGTAGAGGAGCAGACCTAGTTAGGAAAGAGGGCTCTTAGCTAGGGGGAATCTCTGCTCTGGTAAGCTTGGCCGAGCTGAGGAGTCTTGTTCCACTCCAGCCATTGAGACAGAAAGTGGAAGAGGGTGGATAGAGAGTGGGCGTGGTTCTCTATCCACAATGATCGCACAACCTGTTGTGTTGTTACTGAAGGGGAACAAAAGTAATTCTTTCCTGGATTCCGCTTCCGTATCCGTATAGGAATCCATATTGGAATATTATTTTTATAGATTCTAACTAACTAGTAGAATTACTTAGGGCCGATATGAGTAGGATTTTGACCGATATACGATCCTACTTTTTTGATACAGTCGGGAAGCGAGGGGAAAAGTGAAGTAGGATTTTCGAGGTAATCCTATTTAATCGGACTAGTCGGGAATGCCACCGAGGGCAAATGGCTGGTATTGTTTTTGCCGTGAATCGTACCACTTTTTCTTCTTACTTTGTTTCTGGTATTACTTTGTACTATGGTTCATCCTATCTTTGTTATCTTTGGATATCATTATATTAGATACGGTATAACTGCTACCGGCATTCTATCTTTTTTGGTATACCGACCAGGAGTTAGTAGTTTGTAAGTCCAGCTATACTTGTTAAGAAGAAAGATGGGTCTTGGAGACTATGTGTGGATTATAGAAAGCTCAATGCTCTAACAATGTTTAAGAAATACCCAATTCCAGTGGTTGAAGAGCTTCTAGAAGAATTCAAAGGTGTTTAAATATTTTCCCAAATCGATTTGAGAGCCCATCAAATTTGGGGAGGAAGACACTCACCAAACCGCATTTAGGGTGCATCATGGCCACTTGGAGTTCTTAGTCATGCCATTTGGCCGCCCCGGCTTCATTTCATAATTTAATGAATGATGTATTTAAAGAGGAGTTGAGAAAGCATGTGTTGGTGTTTTTCGATGATATTTTGATCTATAGTCAGAGTTGGGAGCAGCACCTCAGGCATTTATAGGGAGTATTTGAAAAGCTGAAACAACACCAACTATTTTCAAAATTGACTAAATGCTCATTTGGCATGCAAGAAGTAGAATACTTGGGTCACATAATAACTAAAGAAGGAGTTTCAACAGATCCTAGCAAGGTTGAGGTTATGCTCAATTGGGCGAAACCGAGTTCTTTTAGAGAGTGGAGAGGATTTTTGGGACTCACCGGCAGGAAAACTATGGAGTGATTTTAAAGCCTTTAACAGATCAGCTCAAAAAGAATGGGTTTCAATGGAATGAAAAGACCAAAATAGCATTTGAAAGGCTTAAAAGAGCTATGTGCACAGCACCGGTGTTGGCTTTGCCAGATTTTTCCCAGCCATTTTTTAATGAGGCTGATGCTTGTGAAGATGGGGTCGGTGCGGTGGGGGTGGACCTATTGCCTATTTGAGCAGGGCTTTAGGAGTTTTGAATTTGGGCAAATCGACTTATGAAAAGGAACTCCTAGCTATTCTCATGGCAGTGGCAAAGTGGAGATATTATCTAAAGGATAGGCCCTGAATAATCAAAACTTACCCAAAACCCTCTGGAAAAAAAAACTCACAAACCAGCTGGGCCTTAACCAAATTTCTTGGGTTAGATTATACAATCCATTACAGGAAAGGCAAGAGCAATGTGGTAGCCGATGCTCTTTCTATAAGAAGCCGAAAACAAGAAAGCCAAAAAATTGACCCTGCCACAAACACACTCCATGTTTCTCAAAACCAATCTTCCTGGGAAGAAGAAGTTTCAAAGAGTTATGTGAATGATGAATTTGTAGCCAAGTTGAGCAAAGAGTTTGAAGGAAAGAATGGAGAGGATGGTGATTGGGAGCTTCACGATGGAATAATATCGAAGAAGGGAAGGCTTTATGTGGGGATAGCAGCAGCTATCAGAAAGAAGGTGATGGAAGAGTTTCATAACACCCCGATAGGAGGACATTCTGGTATGCAATCTACTTACCAAAGAATAAAAAGAGGGTTCTATTGGCCTGGAATTAAAAGAGAGATTTGCTCTTTTGTAAGAGAATGTGGCCCTGGCCTTTTGCAGCCACTTCCCATTCCAGATCAGATTTTGAGGTGTATTTCAATGGATTTTAGAGAAGTAAATCCGAGGGATGTGATTTTGGTGGTAATTGATAGGCTTACGAAATATGCTCATTTTATGGCCCCTTTCTCAGCACCACAAGTGGCTAGAGTTTTCATGGAAAATATTTGCAAATTACATGGAATGCCCTACTCTATTGTCTCAGATAGAGAGAGAATATCTACTAGCCAAGGAAGGAGCTTTTTAAGAAGCTTGGAACTAGTTTAGCCTATTACCATCCTCAAACCGAAGGACAACCCGAAAGAGTGAACCAATTTCTTGAAACATATCTAAGATGTATGGCAAATCCACACCCTAAGAGATGGTACCAGTGGCTACCCTTGGCTTTGGTACAAAACCTCATACCACACATCACTACAATGCACTCCTTTTGAAGCTCTTTACGGTTATGCCCCTCCCCACATGGAATTGGGTACACCACAAAAATGTTAAAAGGAACCTATTGAAACATACCTGGAGTGTAATGCTACATAAGTTTAAGGAGCAATTGGCTAATGCCCCGCAGGACCTGCTCTTGATCTTGCCTTAGGAACGAATTATCCAAGTGCACCCTCTTCCCGCCTTGCCTGGCTTCTTAGCCTATCCTGCCCCTCCAGCTGCTAGTAGTTCCATGAAAGGGGTCCCTTCTTCTTTACTTTACGTACCTATATCACGAGTTTACTGCTCTTATAGGCTTTCTAGCACTGGCAGAAGACCTCTTTCTTAGTGAGATTCCATAGAGAGTAAGATCGGACAAGACAATTTAAATATGTTGGTCTTTTATCGAAAGGGCCAAAATCGAGAGATCATGCAGAAAGGAAAGAAGTGACTCGTAGATAGAAATGAGAAGTAGAACCCAAGAAGGGCCGCTTTAGTTGATCCAGAAAAGGGAGGTTTTGGTTTTAACAAACCCCAGATATGAGATCTCTTATATTACTTCACATGCCCCCAAAAGCTTGCAAACGAAAGTCTCAATGTTAAATTATGCAGCCAAGTAGTTAAGTTCAAACCTAGATTTCATATCTCAGGCTCATAGCAGATCCAAGAGCCCAGACCTGCTACGATCAAATTTAACGGATACAACTCAAATTGGAGGAATTTGGAAAACCCATTTGATTATAGACTTTCTTTAGAATTAAAAAAGTAGTACTTTTGAAGCTCTTCCTGGCTCGTAACGTTAGTAGTTACTCGCTGGAAAGAATAGAAGAAACGAAGACAAGGAGTAAAAAAACTCAAAGAAACGATCTCTGTAAGAAAAGTCTTGAAATGGATTCTAGGCATTATATTCATGATTGTGGTATTTTAGTTTTCTGTGGTGTTTGGGTATTTTGGAATGTTTAATGAATGGCTTTTTATCCTATATCCCAGTTCAATTCTATTATAAACGGCTAAAAACCCAACTGGTACGGGTACTGGTACGTAATTGTTAAGCTTTTTTGACCTGCATTGTTCCATGCAGGTCAACACCAATTTGAGTTGTAACATTTTGCTCTCTAGTATTTTGGCTAGTTTTGCAAAAGAACCATCTTGCTTGTAATGAGAGGGATTCATTTAGCTACTAATTTCTATTTTAAACATGGACTTGCTATACCTAATAAACAAGGTAATAAAAAAATAAGTCTTTCCCATAAAATGTATGTTTTTCCCGGTAAATGAAAGCCATAGCCTAGGTATATATTAGTAGTATCACCCAACAGAACTAATAGTAAAGTATTGAAAAGGTAAACTTTCCCTACGAAGTAGACAGTCTGGTATATCTTGTATCACCGAAGGATGTAGTATAAGTAGTAAAGTTCGTTAAGTCGTAACCATAGATGTTTTTCCAGGATATTTCAATGGGACCCATAGAGATTCTCCTTCCTAATAGTCTGGTTTTAAAAAGAGTTAACTTAAGATAATGAAATCCGCAGTGTTTTCACAAAATCTTTTTATCCCACGATATAGAACACAAAGTATGGGATTTCATTCTGCACAAACGACCCTAGAAGTATGATTTATCCTTTCTTTTTTTCGAGTGAATGAATGAACGAGCCTAGGAAGGTCACTCTCGCCCTCTGTCCTCCTTCCAGAAGTTAGTTGATTGAGTAACCTCCGCCCACAAGAATCCATCTCACAGGATTAGAACCTGCAATACAAAGACTAAGCAGTCACTGAAGCTGCTGAATCGACCTCTGAGAAAAGGAAGAAGAAGAAGAGCTACTGGAGGAAGAAGCCGTCGTGGCTGCACCTGTCAAGTTACACGATCTTTCTCTTTGCCCGCGTACCCGAGCGCTCTTTTTAAATGCTCTGGTGGAGCTGGAGAAGCAAGACTCGGTCCAGTTCGAAGGCAAAGTCCAGAAAGGCTAGGCGAAGAAGACGAAGCATCAATTGGTTTCCTTAGATCCTCCGCCGCCTCCTGAACCATCTTCTGGCTTAGATAGAGTGATTCCTAAGGTTTCCTATATAGATAGCCACCGTGCCCTCTTCTCTGATTCAATTCCAAATGGAATTATTTCCCTTCTCTCTCATCCGAGTCAGAGATAATATTAACACCTTCACAGCTTGATGAATCGCGAAAGGCGGGAAGGGGGTCTCGCTTAGCTTACTTTAGAGCACTATTTCTAGCTTGAATTAAGGCTTCTAGCTCCTCTTCCTGTATCGAAGCTACTTTGAAAATAAAGTAGGTTTGGAAATCGGCGTTGAGACCATAACATGTTACACGAACAGGGCTCCCCTTTCAGTTCATGGTCAGAAAAGAAAGAAGCGCCCTTTTGGGAACGGGTAGGATTCCCTTCCGTAGTCGAACTCGATATCTTGATCAGGCAATTGCAGACGAAATTACGCAATGACAGGGTGAGGAATAAGAGAAGAAGTCCTGCAAAAAGAAGAGATGCACTTCCGGCTGCCTGATAGAGGCATTTATACACATACATATGATACCGGTAGATCAGAACTATGAATCCACCATATGTGTTGGTTCGGGTGGGACAGATTGAAAAACCTTTTCATTTCACGTTTTGCCTTAGTCACAATAGTTGTCATGAACCCCTGTTGGATTCCCATATCTATATGAGCAGAGCATAGAGTCTTTGAACTTGTCTATAATTGGTAATAGTTGGCCTTACTCCATTAAATTACTATTTGCTCTCGCTTGCTTTGGCTATAGGGGGCAGGCTGCCATCATGGTTGGTTGGACTTAGCCAGTTCATTGCAAGTACATTCTTTCTATACATATGATACTTACATATCTAAATTGAACTTTTGTCACTATGCTCTATAGGGATAATCCACTTATTACTTACTTGTTTTTAGACTACTTGCCTGTAGTCTCTACTCGCATATAGTCAGTGAACTTGTCCTATCAACGACAAGTGGAATGCAATCATGGCTTCTTTTTCATGCAGTGATTGAATGAGGGAAATGCAGTGAAATGAATGCCCGGATGCCTGGACGAGGGAGAGCTTTTAGCTCGAATGAGGAAGGCACACCTATTTGACTAGCCCAATCCCTATTGTACTCACCGTAAGCTGCTCTAGCAAGTTCCAAGTCCCTAGTTTGTAGCTGAAGCTAAAGCGAAGTCTGGAGCGTTTTTACTCTCAATGGGGACACGGTACGCATCCATCTCACACTAGTAATGAATTCCATTCCAATTAAGTTCATTCATAAAAGTAAAATAGGGCTAGTCTCACTCTTATCTAATCGAATGGGTACGGGCTTGGGAGCGAAGTCAAAAGGTAATAGTAATAGGGCATGCCGAAGGAAATGTATGACTTTATTGCTAATATGTATGATAACTAGTTCTTAGGGATAGCTACAGGTCATTGCTTGGTAGTAAGGAAAGAGTAAGGATAGGTCGGTCATTGCTTGGTAGTACTAGTAAAGACAGGGGGGCATTGGTTCAGTAGTGCATGCATTGATTGGCATTAGCGAATGGGGCTTAGTATTAATCACAAGTGGGGCTTTACCTGGAATTCAGTCAAATAGGTAACCTACAGGAAGTTCATAAAGAAGTGCCGGACTAAGGATATGTCAGTAGTACTTGGAGCTAGGGTAAGTAGTTGTTAGGTAAACATAGAGCGACGGTATATGGGAAAGGGCAGTCTAACCTGGGTATGGGCTTGGGAGTTCATAGAAACTTTCCCAGTAAAGAAAGGTTTTGGAAACGGAAACTAGAATATGTACAATATGAGTTTTCTCCATAATATGTACTCGTGTCTTCTCTTCGGGATGGATTAATATATCATGTCTTATTTTGACGAGAGGTACCTGAGATAAGGAGCTTAGCGCTTAGTAAAGCAGGTAACTTGGTATAGCTAAAGTAGTGAAGTTGGCCAAGGGTTCGGTATCATAGTCAAGGAAGAATGGCGATTAGAGTCAGTCCGGATAAAAAGTAGAATCCAATCCTGGAGTAGAAATACGGCAAATAGTATGATTAATTTGAGGATCAAGGCTTCTTTCCTTTACTGAATCAGGAATAGCCGACTCCAGGCCGTTGAGGCTTTTACCAGCTCAAAGGCAATGACTACTAGATCCGAGAGTACCTAGAAAAAATGTTCCCATGTGGGACTTCTTAAGTAAGATGAGCGAGGAAGGGAATTATCCGATCTAAAGCCAGAACTAGCCATTGAATTTTCATGCCCATCTGAGATGATAAGCCGATCTTATTCGCCGACATTCAACTAGAGGACAGCGTTTACGCTAGGAATTGATGGCATGAATGAATAGGCAGCCTATTGAATCCGCAGCAGGAGCAGGAGGAGTAGCACGTTTTCGACCAGGAAGAGCCTTCATTATACACTTTTGATCTTCCGTGCCTTACTTTCGCGAAAAGCTAGCGATCGGGCTAGAAGATGGATGGGTCTCAGTTTGTTGTCGGTTTCTCCGTTGCTTTTCCTTCAAGCAAGTGGAGATCTTGATTCAAGTCTCGGAGGATTGGAACTAGAAATGAGAACTGAATATGAAATCACAGTTCTCACACTGCTCTTAATATGAATGATACGGAACAGACATGAGAACAAGAATTCCACTCGGGACTGCACATTCACCCGAACAATAGAAAAAGGGGAAAACGGGTAGCGGCATTCACTCACGATCTACTTAACATTGGGATGAAACTATGAAGCCAACAGATCATATCCTTCGGGACTTAGTTATTCATTCATCAGTTACCGATAAATAACTACTTATTTATTAATGCAGCGTAGATTCCCTTTCTTGCTTGATAAGGCAGTTCCAGATAGTGCAATATCCCCATCCCTCTGTATCGTAATCAAGAAAATAGGGATACTTAATTGGATGCCTTGCCTTAGTGAGTCTGTCTTTCCTACTCATTATTTCTCTTCTTATTAAGTCTTTTTTCTTCTTCTTCTTAATTATATTAGTACTCAATGGTAGCAATTCTCACTCTTCTTATTAATACCTTGCTATCGCTTTTCATGCTGAGAGTAAGACACGGGATTCGATTTCGATTCCATCTATCGATAGGAGAACGTACTCGGTGTGTTAAGCATGTAGATCTCGTCATTGGCATTGGTTTTCAGTAAATCACCCGTCCCTAACAGAATCTTTTTCTTTCCACCTGCGGAAGAGTTGACTGACCTTGCACCACTTTCAGCCTTCCCTTTCCACCTAACCTACTTTATTCGGCCATGCCAGGAGACATAAGAAAGTTTTAAGCTAATAACGATAACCATTGGTCGGGATCAGACCGACCAGGTACCAAAACCAATATCTCTCTCTATCTATGATATATTCACTTGAAAATAAGAAAGAAGTATACATCTAACCGTAATGGTTCTGAGGACTTACCAAGGAAGTTCACTCGAGCTGGCGTATGGATGACCTATGAGCAGGTGCCGGACTCAGAAGAGTTTTATTGGCACAACCTGAACCGGAACTATCATAGGCATAATAGTAGGAAGCGGCACTCAACCATGAATATGAATATTTGCTTTTTTTAGTTCCATGGATATTGCCTTGTTATCTTCAGTAGTAGCGAGGCTAATGGGTACAGTCCAATCAATGGAACATTCTTCTGAACTGAAGACGGAAGCAAGCGCCTAAGAAAGCAACACCACACCTTCCACCACCACTTTCCCAGTAAGGCCTGATTCATGTCTCTCAAGTTAATTAACCCTAATCCCCCATTTTCTTTTTTGAGGCACACCCCACCAAACTATACTTCTTTTTCCCCTCAGCCTCTTGGTATGCTAAGATCAGTATCCACGCGATTGATCCACTCACTTGGCTAGAAAGAGAGCTTCTAGCAAAGAGTTCAATCGATAGCTTGGGAAAGAAAAGGGAATGTTTCTTCAATGCGAGATTGGAGGCTGGTCTTTGTTAACTTTGCTTTTCTTTCAACATCTCTTTTCCCCCCGTACATTCTTTCCAATGCAGTACCGCCTACTTCATAAAAATCCTATTCAAATAGTTTTGGTAGGGCCTATACTACATATATAGATTCGGCTGGCCTATGAGAAGATGAACGAATATCTCTTAGAACAATGCGACTTGGCCTTTGATTCAGAGAATACAAAGCTCACCCTACTGTATGATGAGCGAGTTTATCCCTCTTTATTAAACACTTCACGGATTCACAGGGAATGAATGGTACTCGGGCATTGATGGGTTATGAGAATTAGGGCTAGTCTCACTCTCTACTCGAATCTGAATGTGAATGGTTAATAGAAGAATGTACTCACTCGTCTCTTGTGCACTAGTTCGAACCTATCGTGTGACCTAAATTTTTGATTTCCCCAGCAAGTAATGAATCCTTTACCTTTACGCTTGCTCATTCAACCTGAAACCCTTTGATGAAGGACCTATCCGTCAAGCTTATAAGCTCAGACCCGAAAGACCAAAACCCCTCATCTTTTTGGATGGATTTCGAGGGAACCGGTGAACTCACTGAAGAGACCTTTGTGGTGGTCTTCATCAGTCGTCCTTGACACTCCCAACCTTCCCTTTCGTCCTCATCTCGAATTGGAATCAACTGCTTTCCCAGTAATGCCATCATCCAGGATACCCATGTCGCAAAAAACCCTCTTTGCACCAATACTTCTCTGAGATACCCCCAGTGCACTTTGTCATGGCCTTCTCAAAATCCAACTTCCACCCCTTTCTCCTTTTTCTGTTTTCACCAGTGGAGGATTTCTTGGGCTGTGACTACACTGTCAAATATATACCTCCCCTTAATAAAAGCTGAAAGAGTATTAGGGATTTTTTAAATCACTGGCATCAATCTGTTAGAAAGCACCTTAGTAATGATTTTGTACACACAATTGATGAGGCTGATTGGTCTGTACTCCTTTACAGTCTGGGGATTACCTTTATTAGGAATTAAGAAAACAGCAGCTTGATTCAACTTAGCCATCTTCACTTTCCCCTGTATAAATCCCTGTACCAGTTGCATGATGTCAGATTTCACAATATCCCAACATTCCTGGTAGAAGCCCATAGAGAAACCATCAGGGCCAGGTGCCTTATCTGCCCCATTTGAAAAACTGCTTCCGGGACTCTAATGGTTTCTCCTTAGTAAGTGCATGCTCTATTATCCTCCTCTCAAACTTGCTCCCCCTAAGACCAAAACCTTTCCCCCAGCAGGGCCCGCCCGTGTCACCACCAGTCCACCAGCTGTAGATCGCTAACTCTCTTGTCGACGCCCTCTACTTATGTACGAGTGAAGAATGAATTGTTCCCGAGTAGAGAGGACAGGATAAGGATTCAGTAAGAAGGAGAGTCTACTTATGGAAATGCCATCCTCTCTTTCCTCAGTAACGGAGTGACTAGCTATCCCGACTTTCTATTCCAGTTCCATTCTTACTGGTGCGGGAGTCAAAAGTGACTCTTCCAACTCCCTAACTGCGTCTTCCATGAAGTTCGGGAGACCCCTCACGTGCCGCTGCCCGTGAGACTCGCCTTTGTGCACTTTGCGCACCGCTTCGACTAGACCCCGCTCCTACCTCGTATCCAAATACCAGCGATCTAGCTCATTCTTTTTTAAGCCCAAGTGCCTAATTCTTTATGGTGAAGTGCCTTGATCGGTTTCAAGTGTTCTTCTTCATCGTTTGGCACTTCACTAGCCTTTTTTTGTTGAGTAATCTAATGGGACATCCACATCTTTTGGTGCTTAAGCCTTTGTGACTAGCTCAGGTGCATTTGATCGCAAAAAAGACTGGCATTGGCTCCGGGTCAAATCTACGGGGGTCATGCAAATCAAATGCGAAAGAAAGGAAAAAAATGCAACTTGTCTGACAATCTAAAAGAAGAATCTGCCTCTCAAAAAACACAAGAAGTCCCTCTCCAGTTCAAACAGACTGCTTCTCTCCATTCCCGACTCTTCTTGCCTTAACGGATCAATTTCTGAAGTCTTACTTTAATTTGATTGAGCCCAACTCTGTTTTCACTGCCTTCGGTCTAATGACTCCTAATCGTGGAACTACGGAAGACGACTTTTTTTCAGCACTCATCTTTTCAAGCTATGATGAAGTAAACACGGTTGGAAGCCCGTGTCGATATGCTTTTTCTTCCTCTGTAAATCTTTCGGTTTCTTTGTCTTAACTCGAGAAAAAAAAACTTCTTTTGGTAATCGAGGCTGATACATATTTTATTGCACTAAATGATCGTGGGGCTTTGTGCTTTCATGTATTGGCTGATGTGTCATATTGATGCTTTTTTCACTTTAGCAATCATCCACACCAGGCTCAGGGACGAGGATGGGAAATACTTACTGGTGAAGGAAAGGAACGAATTCTAATTTTAGGAATTTAATCAGCGGAAAGTAACGATACAAGAACACAATCTCAGAGATGAACTCTCATTTTCATTAACTATTTCATAAAATGGGATCCACAGATACACTGCCCTTTTATAGGCGATTACAACGCAAAAGAAATCACACAAAACGATAAACTAACGGACTCGATTTATTCACGTCAGATTCTCACAGCTGACATGTCCTAACAAACTCTCTAACCAACTGAACTTACTTTACTACGCGAACTCTCCAGTCTTGTCTCCGGTTCCTCTCTATTTCAGGCATTGTGGGGTCCGCTTGTCATTTGTAACATCCTCTAACAACCCAGGCTCTCTTTTATCATCCTGGGGTCCACTTGCAGTCTCAGACCCTTTTAATATGTCCTGCCCCGCGCCCCTGACCGCTCTGCCCAAATTTGGGCACGCCATATTTACTATATCAGGTCAAATCGGCATGTTTTCTAGAAATTCATACGCCTCCTTTATAAGTTTGGAACGACCTAATTAATCTACCATGCATCCAAAGTGTTCGATCTTTGGATAAGTCTCTTTTTTTTACCAACGAGTGGAACGTAA